>ERZ1740067.21-NODE-21-length-136515-cov-7.021215_pt1 | contig 136515 bp, 131 predicted proteins | sample MGYA00581736_ERZ1740067 | MGnify/ENA primary metagenome ERZ1740067 (study PRJEB43018, sample SAMN04849236) | marine metagenome | isolation source: floating plastic debris | place: Pacific Ocean | collected 2008-08-27 | study: EMG produced TPA metagenomics...
ATCCTTCGGCAAAATTGATTTGAATACCACAGTATTGGTATAGATATAAAATCATCCGTTCGAAAATATGACAGACCGGCAAGAAACTTAAAGCTCTGGAATTGGGATTCAGTGGAACCCTTTTTTCACTGGCAATGACATTTGAGACAATATTATTGTGCGATAACATGACCCCTTTTGGTCTTCCCGTAGTTCCCGAGGTATAAATTAATGTGGCTAAATTGTCGGGTTGCACCGCATCTTTTCTTTTTTCGACCTCCTCTTGGTTCGATTCATCTTTTCCCATATCCAATACCTCGCTCCAATTTTTGCAGTTTTCCAACGTATCAAAAGAAAAGATATCTTTTAGCTTTTTTGTTTTGGTACTTATGGCAAGTACCTTTTTCAGTACTTCATCACAAGAAACAAAACAATATTTGGCCTCTGAGTGGTTCAGAACGTACTCGTAATCATCTTCCGAAATAGTGGGATAAATTGGAACCGTCTGTGCGCCAATTTGTAAAACGCCGATATCCATTATATTCCATTCCGTTCTATTCGTCATGGATATGAGGGCAATTTTGTCGTCTTTCTTAACGCCCAGACGCAAGAGCCCCCTGCTAATGGAATTTGCCTTATCAAGATATTCTTGTGTGGAGGTTGCGACCCACTGGCCATTTTTTTTACTGACGAGTGCACGCTGTAAGTCGTATTTTTCTTTTTGGTAATACGGAAAATCGAAGAGTCTAGTTACTGAAGTCATAGTTAGTTACTATAAAGTAATTGCAAAATAGGAAAAGGAAAGGGTATTTTAAAAGCGATTCTATAAAATTGTTTGTTAATTTTTGGGAAATCCTAAACAGAAGAGCTATATAATTGACGATCATTATAATTTAAATTCAATTTGTGAATTCGAAATACCCTTCGAGATCGTGATCCGTACCCTAGTATTGGGAGGGTCATTTTCCATCATGCTCAAATAAGTTTCTGACCAAGCACATTGCCATTGCCCATGTAGCTCTTCCAATTTTTTATTGGCGGGCCTGTGGACCATTAAGGGGGTATTCGTGCTGCCTAATTTTCCTAGACTAGAGGGTTCTAAAAGAACAAGTCCGATAAAATTCAAATACCTTTAAGTCATTCCAAACCATTCAATCCATGAAAAAAGTGCTTAAAATCTTCTTACTGTTAGTTGTTGTCATAGGAGCATATATCATATATGTTTTTAGCTCTACAGGCTTTTTCAGGACTATAGAAAATCAAATGGAGGGTTCGATTATAAAAGAAGTACCCATTGCAGGGGTGGAAGATATCACGGTGGACGAGGATGACCAATTCGCTATTTTTATCTCGTATGATCGGGCCGCTGAAAGGGATGGTAAACCCAATAAAGGAGCCATTTATTCCATGGGCCTTTCGGATAACAGTTTACCTATTAAAAAGCTTTCAGAACATATAAAGGTGGAATTGCTACCTCATGGTATCAGTCTTTTTCAAATAGACAGCACCCAACACCGATTATGGGTAGCCAATCACGCCAAAGGGGAGAGTATTGAGATTTTTGATTTGTTTCATAGGGATAGTTTGGTACATATAAAGACCTTGAAGGATGAGATGATTTATGCCATAAATGATTTAGTAGCCGTTTCAGAAAGGGAATTTTATTTTACGAACGATCATTATTATCAGAATACCCTGGGAAGACTCGCCGAAAATTATCTAGCGCTGGCGAAATGTGAAACCGTCTATTTTGATGGAGAGGATTATAAAGTTGTTGACAATACGCTATCCTATGCCAACGGTATCAATTATGATAAAACTCGAAATCTAATGTTTATTGCCTCTCCTAGAGGTTTTAAAATCAAGGTGTTCAAACGATTGGAAAATGGGGAGCTAGATTATTTTGATACTATTGATACAGGTACGGGAGTAGACAATCTAGAATTTGATACGGAAGGTAACGTTTGGTCTGGGGCGCATCCAAACCTTTTGGCTTTTACTGCCTATGCGCAAGGTGGTAGACCCATGGCCCCCTCAGAAATCGTTAAAATTAACTATCGGAAAAAAGGTGATTATGAAGTACAAACGATTATGCTTGACGACGGAGCTAAAATGTCAGCCGCTTCAGTAGCTGCGCCTTACCGCAATCTAATACTTGCAGGTAACGTGATGGATGACCATTTTTTGGTCCTAAAAAAATAGAGGGGGTTTAAGCCGTATTGGGATATCCTGCTTTTTAAGAACTTAAAAATCCCATTATGGTTTGACCCGTGTTAGCAAACATGTAACCATTTACAGTAGTTATTGGTAGGTCCTTACAGGAAATCATTATCCAAGACAAATAACCAATCGGCGTCTCTTTTTTGAATGCTGCCAATGTGTTTTCTCGGATAGTGGCCATTTCTTCAAAAAAGTGGCACAAAGGCTTTCCTTTGATTTCGGCCCTTTCCCAATCACCTCACATCGCTGACGGCACTTAAGAAGTAAGTAGACCCATCCCTAATCCCTCCCAAGACGGGGTTTTCTTAAATAAGCTTACTTTCAAAAGGGAACTATTTACAGTTTAAATTGACCAAATTGTTGAAATACTTTTAAGTGCGGAATTACAAATTAATTATCAATTTTACCTAACCTCTCGCACCTAGCCATTTACCTTTTCGACCCACTCCTTAGCATTGATAAAAGCTTGAATCCAAGGGGAGAATTCGTCGTTTCTATCTTTGGGATAATGTGCCCAGTTCCATGTGAAAGTACTACGTTCGATATGCGGCATGGTAACCAAATGACGTCCTGTTTTATCGCAGAGCATAGCTACATTGTAATCACTCCCATTGGGATTGGCAGGATAAGTAGCGTAACCATATTTACCAACGATATCATAATGGTTTTCGCTCAACGGAAGGCTAAACTTTCCCTCGCCATGACTTATCCAAACACCTAATGTTGCGCCTTCAAAATTTGAAAGCATTACGGAGTTATTCTTTTGAATGGTGACAGAAGTGAAATTGCTTTCGTGTTTGCCAGAGTCGTTATATGTCATTTTACCGTGCTGTTCACCATGATCGGGATTGATCAAATCCAATTCCATAAACAATTGACAACCGTTACAGATACCCACTGAAAGGGTATCGGGTCGCGCAAAAAAAGCATCAATGACCTTTTTAGCTGTTTCATTGTATTTAATGGCACCGGCCCAACCTTTGGCCGAACCCAAGACATCTGAATTGGAAAACCCTCCTACGGCCCCCAAGAATTGAATGTCCTTTAAGTCCTCTCGCCCAGAAATCAGGTCGGTCATGTGTAAATCTTTGACATCAAAACCCGCTAAATACATGGCATGGGCCATTTCCCTCTCGGAGTTGCTACCTTTTTCACGAAGGATGGCAGCTTTCGGCTTCTCGATACGATTCCGCAATGCGGAATCACTCGAAGTGACGTCAAAGTTTTTTGGGAATGTATATTGAAGAGGTTGAGTCTTATAATTCTCATATCGGTCTTTGGCCAAACCGTTTGCGGTCTGTTTGTCATCCAACAAATAGGAAGTCTTGTACCAAGTGTCTCGAAGAGAGGTAACATTTAGTCCTATTTCGACACCCTGATTTTTGATGCGCAGGATCGCTTCAGCTGTTGGACTGCCAATTTTTAAGACTTCGATACCTTGTGATTTCAATCGTTCCTCTACCCAATAATCGGCCTGAAAAATAATTCCAATATTTTCCGAAAATACTAGTTTGATAGTGTCGTTTTCTCCGAGGGCAGATAAATCGATATCCGCTCCCAAATCATTATCTGCGAAACAAATTTCCAATAAGCTGGTAATCAATCCTCCTGAACCAATATCATGGCCGGAAACAATGTTTCCTGATTTTATTTCTTGTTGTATAGCGTTAAAGGCTCTTTTGAAATATGTTGCATCCTTTATAGAGGGCGCTTTGCTTCCGACGGCATTTAAAACTTGGTTAAAACTTGAACCGCCAAGTTTGTGATGGTCCCGACTTAAGTTGAGGTAATAGATGTCTCCACCATTTTTCTGTAGTACCGGCTCCACAACTTTCTTTAAATCACAGCAATGCCCAGCGGCTGAAATAATGACCGTACCCGGTGCGATTACCTCTTGGTCTTTGTATTTCTGCTTCATGCTCAGGGAATCCTTTCCCGTAGGAATATTGATGCCCAATTCAATGGCAAATTTAGAACAGGCTTCCACCGCATCATAAAGCCTTGCATCTTCTCCTGGGTTACGGCAGGGCCACATCCAATTGGCAGAAAGTGAAACCGATGTGAGTCCCTCTTCCAGAGGAGCCCATATGATATTTGTCAAGGCTTCCGCAATACTATTTCGACTACCTGCTATGGGGTCAATTAGACCAGAAATAGGGGAATGGCCGATACTTGTGGCAATTCCTTCCTTGCCCTTAAAATCGAGTGCCATGACCCCACAGTTGTTTAGGGGCAATTGTAATGGGCCCGCGCATTGTTGTTTGGCGACCCTGCCACCTACACAACGGTCCACTTTATTGGTCAACCAGTCTTTGCAGGCCACAGCCTCCAATTGCAAGACCTGCTCCAAATAGTCATGAAAATGCTCCAAGCTATACGCCACATCCTTGTACTGACTATCAACCTTCGCATCCTCCATTATGGTTTTGGGAGAGCTTCCAAAAAGTGCTGAAAGTTCTACATCCATTGGTTTTTCACCTTTGGTTTTGCTTTCGAATGTAAAACGGTTGTCACCAGTGACCTCCCCCACTTCAAATAGTGGAGCGCGTTCGCGTTCGGCAATCTTTTTAAGAATGGTCATGTCTTTTTCGCCCATCACGAGTCCCATACGCTCCTGACTTTCATTACCAATCAATTCTTTGGCGGAAAGGGTAGGGTCGCCTACGGGCAGTTTGTCTAAATCGATATGCCCACCAGTTTCTTCATCCAGTTCAGACAGGCAGTTCAAATGACCTCCAGCTCCATGGTCATGAATGGAAACGATAGGATTTTCTTCACTCTCAACCAACCCCCGAATCGCATTGGCTGCCCGTTTTTGCATTTCCGGATTGCTTCGTTGTACCGCATTAAGTTCGATAGCTGACTCAAACTCCCCGGTATCGGCACTGGAAACCGCTGCACCGCCCATTCCGATGCGATAGTTGTCGCCACCCAAAATCACCACTTTATCCCCTTTGTTGGGCGTATCTTTTAGGGCCTGTTCTTTTTTTCCATATCCAATGCCCCCAGCTAACATAATGACTTTGTCATAGCCAAGTCGAGCTTGCGAGACTTGCCCTGAGCGAAGTCGAGGGGCCTCTTGAGATTTCTCACCTTCGTTCGAAATGACATTTTCGCGTTGCGTGCCCTCAGCGATTTCTTCTGTCCCATCGAGCGCAGTCGAGACCTCTTTTGTTTTTGTATTCGAGTCTTGCGTCTCGACTGCGCTCGATGGGACAGACTCTAAATGTTCAAATGTCAATAATGAACCTGCGATAAGCGGTTGCCCGAACTTGTTTCCAAAGTCAGAGGCACCATTACTGGCCTTGATTAAAATATCCATGGGAGTTTGGTACAACCACTCCCGTTCAGGGAACCCTTTTTCCCATTCCCGATAGCTATCGGGACTGTTTCCTTCCAATCGCGAGTATGAGGTCATGTAGACGGCGGTTCCGGCTAAGGGCAGGCTTCCTTTACCACCCGCCAATCGGTCACGTATTTCACCACCTGAACCTGTTGCCGCGCCATTGAAGGGTTCAACGGTGGTCGGAAAATTATGGGTTTCGGCCTTTAAGGAAAGTACGGAATCAAATGCAGTTTCTTGGTAGAAATCAGGTTGGTCAGCGCGTTTGGGTGCGAATTGTACCGCTCTGGGACCTTTTACAAAAGCCACATTGTCTTTATAGGCCGATACAATTCCGTTTGGATTTTCTTCAGAGGTCTTTTTAATCAGCTTAAAAAGCGAAGTCGGTTTTTCTTGACCATCAATAACAAAAGTGCCATTAAAGATTTTATGGCGACAATGCTCAGAGTTCACCTGGCTAAAACCAAACACCTCTGAATCGGTCAATTTACGGCCCAATTTGTTCGAAAGCGTCTCGAGATACCCCACCTCTTCATAACTTAATGCCAAGCCCTCTTTTTGATTATAGGCCCCGATATCGTCAATCTCTATTACTGGTTCGGGCGCGATGTTGATGGTATAAATATCTTGACCCAAGGTGCTATACTTTTGAAAAAGCATAGGGTCGTAGTAGCTAAAATCCTTAGATACCGCTTTAAATTCTTCTATTCGGGTTATCCCTTGAATGCCCATATTTTGGGTAATCTCTGTGGCATTGGTACTCCAAGGGGTAAGCATGGTGGCTCGTGGACCAACAAAAAAGGCGTCTAGTGACGCCGCTTCTATCTTGGGTTGGTTGCCGAACAACCATGTTAATTTTTTGATGTCTTCTGGGGTCAGGTCGTGTTGGGTTTGCAGTACGAAAACCTTTGTTGCTGCATCGCCAAAAAAGTGAATCATTCTTAGGCCGTTTTGGAAAGTGCAAATTTACCAAAATGGAAGTTATTTTTGCTGCCTAAATAAGCTAGTTGTTAACTAGGTTTGTTCATAGTTGATTTGCCCCCTAACACTTGTTTACTACATCGTCATCTTCATAAGATACTGTCTGAAGTAGATGGTTTTGAAGAATCAATAGTCTTCGTATCGATGAGAAACAAAGAAGCTGAAAGTAGAAGGGCGATACCAGGGACAAGGGCCTTCAAATAAAAAGCAAGAATTGCGTCAATACCAACCAGGATTGCAATGAAGAACTTTATTTTTCTCGTCTCATGTTTCATAAATAAGGTTAAAACCCCCAATACGGCCAAACCCAACAAATGAATGGAAGGATGAACAAAAAGAACAGGAAAAATATTTTTGGCAAAGTCCTCCGTATTGGACTGTTCTATAATTTCGGTAACATATCTTGTCCCACTTCCGTGGAATATGGACATTATGATTAACAAGATGACTCCAATTATGGTGGCTTTTTTGCTATACTTTTTCATTGTTGTTCGTTGCATTTCGTCATGTATAAGTATAGACAAAACATTTTTGAAAAAGGTTGCCTGGGATGTTGTAATGGTTCAAACGAATGTGATACGTAGTTCTCTTCGCTTCTCTTTTGAAGTGTTAAGCTGATACCTCACTTTCCATCCAAGATTCAGAGGTGATACAGATATCGCCCTGTTACAACCTAAAATTATACCGTACTTTTAGTAGAATCTGTCGGTTCTGGAGCTCCCAAGGTTGGTTGTTGATGTTGTTGACCGTATTGTTGTTAAAGACCAAGAAAACATCGCCTAAGGGCGAGAAAATCCAATGGATACGGGCATTAAGGCCCAATACCCTACTGTCGGTATCGTATTGCAAATAGCTGTTCAGCTGTAAATTGGAGGTGACATTAAACCGAACCCGTAGTCCTGCCAAGGTCTGTTCAAAGTCCCCAAAAGGGAGTCGTGCGCGATTGTGTAATCCAGCGAATTCAAAAGCGAGTAGGGCGCTGGGGTTCCAATTGAGTGAAAGTTCAAATTCATCTAAGTTTCCCTCATAAAAACTGCCAAACCACCACGTGGCTTGCCCACTTAACCGTCGTTTACGGGCAAATTCAGCCTCTAGGCGATAACGCATGAAATTATATTCCCCTTCCGGAATGGTCACCCCATCTGAAATCTCAAAGGGCTCCAAAATGTTTTCGCCGACCGGTCTGATGTTGGCTTCGATACGGTCCCCACTTTCTAGACGCCAGTTGATGGGTGCGGTAAACACGCTATACGACTGCCACGGTCCTTGAAGGGTGTTGATATAGGTAATGAACAGTTGGTTGAACATCTGGCGAAGCCATGGCGCTTTGGGCCGAGGTGCAAAAGTGCCCCCGATGCGATAAGAATTCACTCCACGCCGCGGTACAAACCCCAATGAAGGGTCAAAATCTTCTCCAATTCGGGCATAGGTAAAGGCAATATCCCAACGGTCGTTGGGGTAATCAATTTTAAACCCGGCAGCGGAGCGGTCGCCCGTCAAGTCTTCGCGATTGGTCAATAAGGCCCAACCGCCAACGATAAAGTTTTTATCTCCATTGAACCGAGTGGTCTGAAAGGTAAAATCGGCTCCTGTCATCCAACTGCCGTCGCGACCCAAAGGGTCTCCCGAGGTGGCGATAACCCCAACCGAGCTTTCTTTGAATACATTACGACGTACCCGTACCACGCCCATATTGGTGGCACCAAAGTTGTTGCCCTCTAAATCAAAATCCCCGGTGCGAATGCCCAAGCCCCCGAAAGCGGTCTTACCAATGCGTCCATTGAGTTTGGTGCCTCCAACGACGGGAATTTGCACATTATTTCGCAATCCGATACGACGACTAAAGAAGGGTAGCACCGTACTTCGCCCAGTTCCAAATCCGAATTCAAAAATATCAGAGCCTTCGAGGAAGAATATTCTTCGTTCTGGAAAAAAGAGCGGAAAACGGGTGAGGTTGGTCTGTCGTGTATCTACCTCCGTTTCTCCAAAATCGGTATTTGCCGTAAACGTGGCCAAAACGTTAGGGCCTATACGCTGGTTCGCATCGAGACTCACATCAGGCTTTACCACCATGGCTCCATTAGGTCCTGTCTGGTTGGCATTGGCAATCAATGAAGGTCTTACGTTGATACCAATACCATAATTAAATTCTGGTAGGCCCATGACTAAGCCCGCACGACTGGTCTGGGCGAAAAATTGGTCGCGTTTGACGTTTGACCATCGTATCGTCTCTAAATTGCGTTGAATTCTGCGTTCTACATTGAATCCCCAAGTGGAAAGTCCTTTTTTAAACGCAATACTTTGAATGGGTAATACGATTTCGGCCGTCCAGCCATTTTCGGTGATCTGCGTCTTGGCATCCCAAACAGCATCCCAATCTTCATTTTCACTCTCTCCTCGATTCGAAACCAAAGCGTCATAGCGTGCCGCCAAAGAATTGACCGCAAAGATGTAACCCGATTGGCCATCTAAAAATGGGTCGATCACAATCTTTATATGATCTTCTTCGGAAATATCGGCATCCCGAAGTTTCGAGAAGCGGATGATACCATCAGGATTTGTATCGTTGCAGGTTACCCCTATGACCACATTTCTTGGATTGGCAATCACCTGAATCAAGGTGATTTGAGAGGGCGTACCGCCCTCGACCGGTACTGTTGTTTTAAGGTTGGTCAGTAAAGGTGCATTTTTCCAATCCTCCTCATTGAGGGCCCCATCGAAATTAAAAGATTCGGTCAGTTGACCCGATGGAAATTTCGGTCGGTCAACGGTTTGTGCTAAGGCTGTTCCACTTACGAAAAGGAAAACTAAAAGTAAATAAGTAAGAAAGGATTGTTTGGTTTGCACAGTATTGTTGGGATTCAGCTAACGATTAATTGGTAAGGGAAGATAGTATTCTATTTTCTTCATTTGTGCTTTCGGGGTATAGTTTATCTTGGTTCTAAATATTCAATTCAAGAGTTCAATTTTTGATACAAAAAGTTCAAATTGTTGGGCCACTTTATTCCCAATCAAAAAGGTGACCTCCTCAATGGTATGGTGATTAAAATTGGGTAAGTCCAATCGTCTTCCGCGAAAAGTGGGGTAGAGGTCCTTTAGTTGGAACTCCTTGGTCTGCCATTCCCCGCTGGTTTCAAATTTGGTGATATAACTATAATATTGACCTCGGTGGTTTTTTACCCTAAACTGATAGGTACTGCCATCTCCCTTCAATTGAATACGTATAATTTGGTTTGGATGAACCTCGGTTTTAGGGATGACGTATCGCACTGAAGAGAATCCACCGTTATTTTCTAAGGAAACGTTTCCAAAAAATTTGGCATGACCTGCTGCGGTTAGTTCAAATTGTCCATTTGACCGGCCACCCATCACGACATCATCAATGATGTACCACTTTTTTGAATGAGGATTGGTTTCGCTATCGAATAGGGTTTGCGCGCTCATGGTTGAAGTTAAAAGAACAAGAATTAAAATATGATTTTGAACGAATGAAATGATATGCTTCATTTTTCTTGAAAAGATTTCCGCCCATGCGGGAATGAAAGTTTTATTGTTTGACAAAAACCATACAGTGTTGCCATGGTAGGTTTGAAATGTTTTCCTCAAGTTGAAATCCTATAGCTTTCATCTCCTTCACAGCTTGGAATTCCGTCATTTTGTGTAGTCTCTTGATAGGCACTTTTGGGTCTTCACCCCGGTATTCGATGAGGAACAGTTTACCGTTCGGTTTCATTGCTTTATACACGGATTGCATCATTTCTACGGGATAGTTCATTTCATGATACACGTCAACAATCAATACCTTATCCAAGGTGCTTTCGGGGAGGTTAACGCTTTTTATAGTCCCTTTGACCACGGAAACATTATCGTGATTTCCCGCTTTCTTTTTTTTGTCAAGTACCGCTAGCATCTCGTCTTGAATATCAACGGCGTAAATCATGCCTTCAGGGGTCTGCTTGGCCATTTTAAACACATGATAACCCGATCCAGCACCGATATCGGCGATATTATCTTTCTTGTCGATGGCCATATTTTCAAGTAATAAAGAGGCGCGTTCTTCCAGTTCACGTTCAGGGCGCTCCAACCAAAGCATACCTGCAAATCCCATCACATGTGCTATCTCACGGCCCATGTACCATTTACCAATGCCATTGGGGTCATCCGATTTATAGGAGTATTGCCCTACTTGGGCCAGGGTTGGGAGAATAATGGAAAGAAATAGGCATACACCAAGATATCGTCGAATTTTTTGCATAATGTTTCGATTTTCTTGGTCAAGCTGCGTAACAAAAATAGCTTATGCGTTTCGAGTAATACCTTAAGAAAACGGTAAATCGTAAAATTGGGCGGCCTAATTGACAATTTCGATAACCTTGGTAATTGCGGCGTCACCTATTTTTAAATCGTCAACCAACTTCTTGAAGTAGGCATCGATATCCCTTGGATAATCTATTGGAATATCAGGCGGTATGCCAATGGATTCGTAATTATTGCCCTTCATATCAAGATACACTTCGTTTGAAAGTTCAAAAGACCAACCATTCGGTAAGGTCTTTTCCAAAACATCTGAGAAAATTCCTTCGGTTGAAGAGCCAACCAATTTGATGTTGGGTATTGAAAGCGATGAAAGCGCCATAATTTCTGTTGCACTGGCCGATTCAGGGCCAATCAACAAATAAACAGGCTTTTTATAAGGCTTTTCTACTGCGGGTTGCACTACTTTTACAACTGGGGTGAATCCACCATCCCATCGTGCCTTTTTGGTAAAAACTATCTTTTCTTCATCATTCAGTTTTTTTAGGATTTCCATACCAACCTCGTCTATGCCCCCACCATTGCACCTGAGGTCGATAATTAATGCACTTACATTTCTGAAGTCATTTAAGATGCTATCTATTACTTTGTTTATTCCTTTTACTTCATCTGCCAGCTCGTTTTCGCTATTTTTCGACTTTTTGGAATATGCCTTCCAATACCTATCACCTTTGAGGCTGTTTTTGATACCGTAATCGGCCATTCCTTCCATTTCATTTATCTGAACATAGCCGATATTTTGTTCAAGCATTCCCCAACGCAGATTATCGCCACGTCGCGATTTGCCGTTTGGGATGTATTTTTTGGCAATCATTTCTGCCACCTCTCCACTTTCAAAGGATTCTTCCTCGTTTTGTAGGGGATTTTGAGCCCTATACATCTTACTCGCTGCTTTTAGCACCTCTTTTTCGGCATTAATTCCGATATGACCGTCGTCAAAGGATTCCAACATTTCATAAAGAATCAAAAACAATTCTGCTTCAGAAGTTTCAGGGCTTATTCTAGGTCGGTATTTAGCATACATGTTTTCTGCGTCAATACCTCTCAATTCGAAATAGGCGTAGTGATTTTTAAAGGTATCCCACAACACTTCAAAATTATGTTCCGGATTTTGGGCCATTGCTTTTGCTGCCTTGTATGCTTTGGAACCCTTCTTACAGACAGGGGGAGCTTCAACTATGCGGGTAAAATAATAACGGTTGATTCCATTGGTAAGCAAGAGCGTGTCATTTTTAAGCTTCAAAACATCACCAAATTCTGCAATATGCCCTTCCATAATGGGTAGACAGGAAAACTTTGTAACGTCTGACAAAACGTATTCGCCATTTGCTATGGTTATGATTCTGCCATAACCAAGAGACTCCCAAATACCGTCTTTGTCATTGCCATTTTCAGATTGATAACCAAAACAGCTAAAACCATTGATAGCTACTAAAAACACCAAAATGGTTCTGTAGGATACCATTTTACTGGAGTTCCTTTTTCAAATAAGCAAAGGCTCCTTCAACATTTTCAAAAATATCATCTTTGGGAACTAGGTCGGGAATAATATCAATTGAAGTTAATTGATCTAAAGGTTGTTCTTGCAATCCTGTTAAAATGACCTCGATGTTTTGTGCCCTTAAATCAAATATGGCCTCCTCCAAAGCATAAATCCCAGATTGATCAATGTAGGGCACACGGTCCATTCGAATGATCAATGCTTTGATATCGCCACCCAATTCTTTAATGCCATCTTTAAAATAAGAGGTGAAACCAAAGAACAAAGGTCCGTACAAGTGTTTGATAATGACCTTATCCTTATACTTTTCGTAAAACTCCAGCTCATCTTGCCATGGTTTCGAGCCATCAAAGTCAGAAACGGAACCGACTTCCATACCGTTTTTGGCCAAGTCACTGGCTTGTTTCATAAATAACAATGAAGCTAAAGCAACACCAATACCCACTGCATTGATAAGGCTGCCAAAGGTCGTAATCAAGAGTACTATGATCAACACAATGGCATCTGCTCTTGGCACCACTTTTAGGTGTTTGAGTCCTTTGAAATCAATGATTTTAAATCCTACGGGAATCAATAGTCCGGCCAAAACAGCCAATGGAATATGTGCGGCCAAAGTCCCTAACCCCAATAGAACGGTCAACAAGAATATACCGTGCAAAGCACCTGATAAACGGGTTCTTCCGCCAGCATTGATGTTTACGACAGTTCCTTTGGTAGCCCCGGCACCAGGTATACCACCGATGACTGCCGCCAACATATTGCCTATACCTTGCCCAATAAGCTCTCGGTTGCTATTATGCTTGGTTTTGGTCATGTTATCGGCAATTACAGATGTCAATAAGGAATCAATACTACCCAAGACCGCCAAGACTACCGCGTACTCGACAATAATACTATAAGCTTCAGCATCTATGGGCCACATCGTTCCGATTTGAAGCGCTGGTAACCCGGATGGGATTTCGCCAATGACAGGAACATCCCACTTTAAGAAATATGCGGCCAAAGAAGCCACTAAAAGGGCTACCAAGGCACTGGGTATGGCCTTGGTGATTTTGGGAAATACATAATACACCACAACGGTCAAGACGCCCAACGCCAAAGCGTAGAGATTTGCCTCAGTAAACATTCTGGAGAGGTCTTTGATGACGGCTATGGTTGATTTTGGTGAAGAGAGCCCTACCAACGGGAATAATTGTAATATAATGATAATCAGTCCAACACCGCTCATAAAGCCAGAAACAACGGGGTATGGGAAGTACTTTACATAACCTGCAATATTCAAAAGCCCAAAAATGACTTGTATCAGTCCTCCCAATAAAAACGTAATTAGAATAATGCCCATGGCATTGTCGAGGTCTCCATTCATTTGAATTGCACCAGCTACCAGGGCTGCGGACACCACGGTCATGGGGCCCGTAGGTCCGCTCGCTTGGGTTTCGGTACCTCCAAATAAGGCCGCAAATATTCCAACGGCAATGGCACCATATAGACCAGCTGCTGCGCCCATTCCTGACTGTACTCCAAACGCTAAGGCCAGCGGAAGCGCAATGACACCTGCAACCAATCCACCTGTTAGGTCACCCTTAAAATTTTTAAAATCGTAGAACTTTTTCATCTTAGTGTCAGTGTTTCTCTCTTTAACGGAAAGATAAGGAAATTGACCTGCCCCCCATGTTTAAATTCGCTACTTTTAGAGCAAACAGAACCAATCTATGACTTTACTTATTGTTATTGCTGGCATTTTGTTGCTTTTCGTGTTAATTGCCGGCCTTAAGCTCAACTCTTTTCTATCCTTCATTATCGTTTGTCTCTTTGTTGGCTTACTACAAGGTATGGAGCCTTTGGCCATTGTTGCCTCGATTCAGAAGGGAATCGGCAGTACCCTGGGCTTTTTGGTGCTCATTTTAGGACTGGGAGCCATGTTGGGTAAATTGGTTGCCGATAGTGGTGCTGCACAACGCATTACCACCAAGCTCGTAGACACCTTCGGGATTCAATATGTGCAATGGGCGGTAGTGCTCACTGGTTTTATTGTGGGTATCCCTATGTTCTATTCTGTTGGATTTGTCATTTTGGTCCCTTTGGTTTTTACCGTTGCCGCGACGACAAGACTACCATTGTTATATGTGGGTTTGCCCATGCTCACCTCGTTATCGGTAACCCATGGTTATCTTCCTCCACATCCTGCACCAACAGCAATAGTAACCATGTTCAATGCTGATTTTGGAAAAACACTGCTTTACGGATTGATTGTAGCCGTGCCCGCTATTATTGTGGGTGGTCCACTTTTTGCCCGTACCTTAAAAAATATTGAGGCCAAACCCTTGGCCAAATTCTATAATCCCCAAATATTGGAAGACCACGAAATGCCCAAGACAGGCATTAGTCTTTTTACCGCTTTGTTCCCCATTATCCTCATTTTTATTGCCATAGCTGCGGAACAGTTTTTGGTAGAAAGCCCATTACAGACCTTTTTTATCTTTTTAGGAAACCCTGTAATGGCCATGCTATTGGCCGTCTTATTGGCCATTTATACTTTGGGTATTAGGCAGGGAAGGACAATGAAGGAGGTCATGGACACCGTTGTTGATGGGGTTGTGGGTATTACCATGATTCTGCTGGTAATTGGTGGTGCAGGCGCCTTAAAACAGATATTGATTGATAGCGGGGTAAGTGATTATATTGCCGGATTGCTTGAAAATTCGAGTCTTTCCCCGATTCTTTTGGCCTGGTTGATAGCTACTGCCATTCGCGTTTGTGTGGGCTCGGCCACCGTTGCGGGGCTGACTGCAGCAGGTATCGTTCTGCCCTTGGCCACTAGCAATGAAGTCAGTGCCGAACTGTTGGTATTGGCCATTGGTTCTGGAAGTTTAATGCTCTCACATGTCAACGATTCCGGGTTTTGGCTCTTTAAGGAGTATTTCAATCTTTCCGTAAAACAGACCTTGCGTACCTGGTCTGTAATGGAAACACTGGTAGGTATTATGGGACTTTTGGGCACTTTGGTTTTAAATCAGTTTATTTAGGGAAAATATGACAAACTCAATTGAAAATAGAATTCTGGAACTGGGCCTACAACTGCCTCCTGCACCACCACCGGCCGGGGTATATCGCCCCATTTTAGTGGTTGGAAACATGCTTTATGTATCGGGGCAGGGCCCCGTAAATATGGATAAAAGTTTGATGATAGGTAGGGTAGGTCTTGATGCGGATAAAGACATAGGAAAATTGGCAGCAAGACAAGTAGGTCTTACCATGTTATCAACGATAAAGACTCATTTTGGGGCCATGGATAGCGTAAAGCGGGTGATCAAAGTATTGGGAATGGTCAACTGCACTCCTGACTTTGGCGAACAACCTTATGTAATCAACGGATTTAGTGAATTGATGGCCGATGTTTTTGGAAAGGAAAATGGAATTGGCGCACGAAGCGCAGTAGGTATGATGCTTCCCAGCAATATTTTGGTCGAAATAGAAGCACAATTTGAATTACATCCAGAATGAGTCAAACAAATTGGTTCGAAGTAGCCAACACCGATGAGATTAGTACGCCTTCCCTTTTGGTCTACCCTGAACGTGTTATGTACAATATTAAAGAAATGCTTCGCATTGCCGGTTCGCCCGAACAACTCCGACCCCATGTCAAAACCTATAAAATGGCTGAGGTCATTCAAATGCAGCGCGATTATGGTATAGATAAGTTTAAATGCGCCACTGTTGCGGAAGCAGAATTGTTAGCCTCTACAGGGGCAAAAGATATCCTTTTGGCCATGCAACCTGTCGGGCCAAATATCGCCCGTCTCTTCGAGGTCGTCACCCACTATCCTGAATTGCAATTTTCGTGTTTAGTTGATAATCAAATCTCGGTTGATGCTATTTCCCAAGAAGCCCAAAAAAGGAACCAGCACATTGGGATTTTTATCGATATCAATAATGGCATGAACCGTACCGGCATCGCTCCCGGTCAGGCGGTTATTGAGCTTTTCAAAAATATTTCGGGACATATGCTTCTAAACGCCAAAGGGTTTCATGTTTATGATGGTCACTTAAGAATTCCGGATTTGAAGGAACGTAAAAGCGCCTGTACGGAAGCTTTGCAGCCCGTTTTGAACATTAAATTAGAACTTGAAAGACAGGGGTATACCGTGGGCTCCATTGTCGTTGGGGGTTCTCCGACATTTCCGGCACATGCCCATCGAAATGATGTGGTACTTTCTCCCGGAACAGTTTTACTTTGGGACGCTGGCTATGGTTCCAAATTCCCCGATATGAATTTTCAACACGCAGCCTTGTTGGCGATGCGACTCATTAGTAAGCCTAAACCCAATCAATTTTGCCTTGACTTAGGGCATAAGGCACTCGCATCAGAAATGAACTTTCCTCGGGTTCATTTTTTAAATACCAATGATTTTGAGCAGATTGGGCAGAGTGAAGAGCATTTTGTGGTTTCGGTAACGCATCCTGAAAAATATAATATAGGTGATGTGTTCTACGCTGTTCCGATGCATATATGCCCAACAGTGGCGAAATACCCGAGTGTCATTACAGTAGAAAACCACGAAGTTACCGGTGCTTGGGCAGTGGCCGCACGTGACCACAAAATCACCTATTAATGGACGATTATTTCATTTTTGATGCCCATTTGGATTTATCCATGAACGCTATGGAATGGAATCGTGATTTGCGTTGGTCTGTTCAAGACATACGGGAATCGGAAAAAAAAATGACCGATTTGCCCGATCGAGGAAATAATACAGTTTCTTTTCCTGCTATGCGGGAAGGTAATATCGGTCTTTGCGTGGCCACACAAATCGCACGCTTTGTAAAACGAAATCGCACATTGCCCGGTTGGCACTCACCTGAACAGGCTTGGGCCCAGACCCAGGGCCAGTTGGCATGGTACAGGACTATGGAGGGCAGAGGGGAGCTTGTTCAAATTACCGATATAATAGGTTTGAACAGACAATTGGAATCTTGGAATCAGGAAACCAAAACCCAACCGATAGGTTATATTCTAAGTCTTGAAGGTGCCGATTCCATCATCGATTTAAGTTATTTGGAACGTGCTTACGAGAATGGGTTAAGGGCTATTGGACCAGCCCATTATGGCCCTGGAACTTATGCGTACGGAACTGATTCTGATGGCCCATTGGGTCAAAAGGGAAGAGCTCTCATCAAAAAAATTGAAGAACTCGGTTTGATATTGGATGTCACACACTTAAGTGATACTTGCTTTTGGGAAGCGATGGATCTGTATTCTGGTTCATTGTGGGCCAGCCATAATAATTGTCGTGCATTGGTACCTCATAACCGACAATTTTCAGACGAACAACTATTGGAAATTATCAACAGAAAAGGGGTGATTGGCGTGGCCCTAGATGCTTGGATGCTGGTGCCTCATTGGCAACGTGGTATCTCTACACCTGAACAAATGAACGTGGGGCTTCAACAGGTAGTGGATAACATCGACCATATTTGCCAGCTTGCCGGTGATTGCGATTATGTCGGTATTGGTACAGATTTGGATGGCGCCTTTGGCAAAGAACAGTCCCCTAAAGACCTCAATACTATTGCCGATTTACAAAAGCTACCGAAAATGCTGAAGCAACGGGGGTACTCTAAATCAGAAATCGAACAGATTCTCAGTAAAAATTTCATCGCTTTCTTGCATAGGGCCTGGGAATAAGTTTTCAAAAAGAATTACCACTAGACCTTCATATAATTTGTGATTGATTTAAATGGATAGGCTTACCTAAAAGCGTTCCCAAATGTCATTTTGAGCCCGAATAAATATTTTGACCTGTGGATGCGATGATAAGTATTGGTTTAGACGGGCTCAACCTGACAATAGGAGTACACTATGATTTTTTAGACAACCTCTGTCTTATTAAACGAACATACCGCCCGAAGCTTCAATCCGTTGCCCATTGACCCAGGCTGCATCTTCGGTACAAAGAAAGGCCACTATACCACCAATGTCTTCGGCTTCACCAACCCTACCTAATGCGGTCATGCCCGCAATCATATCAACAACTTGCGGAGCTGCTTCAAAGCGGTCTTTGTTAAAATCGGTATTAATGGCTCCGGGGGCCACAGTATTGGCCTTTATTTTCCGCTCTCCCAGTTCCTTGGCCAAATAACGGGTATAGACCTCGATGGCTCCCTTCATGCTCGCATAGGCAGAATATCCTGGGAAGGAAAATCGGGCCAATCCACTTGAGATATTGACGATTCCTCCATTATCATTTATGGCATCCAACAATTTCTGCGTCAAAAAGTAGACCCCTTTAAAATGAACGTTCATCAAATCATCGAAGGCTTCTTCTGTGGTATCATATACAGTTCCATTATATCCAAAACCGGCATTGTTGATTAAAAAATCAATCTTTGAGGTATTCCATTTTGTATGTAACTCTTCGGTCAAATTGTTTTTAAAGGATTCAAAACCTGAAGTATCTCGCGTATCCAATTGAAGGACCAAACCTTCGCCTCCGTTGGATTTAATTTCGCTAAGAGCGACCTCGGCGGCGGTTTTGTTTGCATTATACGTGATTACAACTTTCAATCCTCTTTTGACCAGTTGTATTGCCATATCCCTTCCTAAACCACGGCTGCCACCAGTGACCAATGCTATTTTATTTGAATTCATAGTGTATCGTTTTAAAAAATTGAACACTACAAATTTCAGTTTGATTTATCGTTTGTTGGTTACAAAAGGAAAACCAAGAATTGTAAAAATCAAACAGTTTCTAATTTTCGATAGGAGTTAGGAGAGTAGTGGGTATGTTTTTTGAAGAAGTTTGAAAAATGGGCTGTCTCTTCAAAACGTAGTGAGTTAGCTATTTCGGCAATGTTCCAATTTGTATGCCTGAGAAGAATTTTTGCCTCTTGTACCATTCGTTCAGAGATCAACACTGAAGTGTTTTTTTGCATTGATTTCTTCAGTGCGCGGTTCAAATGATTGACATGAATGCTCAATTGCTCGGCATATTCATAAGCCGAACGCAAACGAATACGCTGTAACGGACTTTCAATGGGGAACTGCCGTTCCAACAATTCCATAAACAAACCAGAAATGCGTTCAGAGGCATTCGAATGTTTGCTCTCTTCAATCTGTGCGGGCTGCATTTTGAGTCCGGTATGAATCAACTCAAAAACCATATTTCTTAGTAAGTCGTATTTATAGGCGTATTCTGAATTGATTTCTTTAAACATTCGTTTGAATATTGGAATAATTTGCTCCAATTGCTGGTCAGATAGTTGAAATACCGGTTTGCCGTTGGGTTGAAAAATAGGGTATTGCGTCAGGTCTCCAAATTGATGGAAGAAAGAATCCGTAAAGACACAAAAATAGCCGGTCAATTGGTCGTCGATTCGTTCCCAGTTGTAGGGAATCTGTGGATTTGAAAAAACCAACACCTGTTTTTCGACGACGATGGTCTTATCAGCATAATGCACCTTGCTCTTACCTTTTACCAGACTTATCTTAAAATAGTCACGTCTGTTGAAGGGCATGGGTTTCGCTTTGGCTTTAGCAAAGTCATCTAACTTAAATACATTGAAGTGCCCAACGCCCGATTTCACACTTTGGGGTACATAGTGATGGGCAGACGTATAAAACTCTTCAATGGAGACCCTTTTGTACATGGCCCAAAGTTACACAAATCAAATAATTAGCTCTTTTTTTCTAGAAGGGCCATATAAAATCCATCGAACCCACTTTTCGAGGCGTAAATATTTTGTTCTTTGACCAGTGAAAAATCTTCACCCCGCGTCGAAGATAGAAAGTGATGCACCTGCTCTGTATTTTCTTCAGGCAATATGGAGCATGTGGCATACACCATTTTGCCGCCGGGTTTTACCATTTTGGAGTAATCCTGTAAAATATCGCGTTGTACCCCTTTTATTTTACTTAAAAATTCAGGTTGAAGCTTCCATTTACTATCAGGGTTCCGGCGTATGACTCCGAGACCGGAACAAGGGGCATCCAACAATACCCTATCTGCTTTGCCATGCAGTTTTTTGATGGTCTTTGAGGAATCAATAATTCTGGTTTCCATATTGTGAACGCCATTTCTTCTGGCCCTTATCTTTAGCTTCTTCAATTTACTTTCATAAATATCCATGGCAATCAATTGCCCTTTATTTTTCATCAGTGCGGCCAAATGAAGGGTTTTTCCACCAGCACCGGCACAGGCATCGACTACACGTTGACCGGGTTCAACCTCTAAGTATGGTGCCACTAGTTGTGAAGAAGCATCCTGAACTTCAAAAAAACCTTCTTTAAATGCTTTCGTCTTGAAGACATTTTTTCGTTCTTGAAGGCGTAGGGCATCGATGGCGCCGGAAACGGTTTGAGTTCCTATCTCCTCTTCCATCAAGGCTTTACGAAGACGGTTTTTATTGGTTTTTAGGGTATTTGTACGTAAAATAACGTCTGCTTGCTCGTTTAATGCAGCACTTTCATTATTCCAAAGTTGGTGGCCCAGTACTTTTTCTGCTAAATCATCTAACCAATCGGGATATGATTCCCGAATCTTCCTGGTTTTGGAAAGGGTATCGAAGCGCCCTTTTATTCGCCGAACCGGGGTTTCTTCCAGTTGTTTCCAATCAGGAAGTGAAATTCCCCTTAAAACGGCCCAAACGGCAAATAGGCGGAATAAATTGGGTCTGGAGTATGGCTCATGAACTTCTGCGATTTCAGCATATAATCTTTTATAACGAACGATTTCGTAGGTGGTTTCCGCTATAAAACCCCTATCCCTCGCCCCCCAGCGCTTATCGTACCGCAATACTTTTTCAATGACTTTGTCGGCATATTCGTTGTCATTAAAAATAAGACTGAGGGCATCTATTACCGCAAATACCAAATTTCTATGGAGTCGCATACTTAAAATTAAGGGCGTAAAGGTAATCTTTAACTTATGGAGATTCTAATCGCTACTTTTGAGGAAATCATTTTATTGAAATGAATAACGTACTCTTTGCACTTGCCATTATCTATATGCTCGTTTCATGTTCAAATGGAGTTGGGTCGCATCACTATTCAGAAGTATCAATTCTAACAGTGTTTGAAGATTCAGTGAGTATTCGGGCCATTGAATTTCTAGAGGATAACACTTTGGCATTCGCGGGAAGTAAAGGGGTATATGGTTCGGTCAACACCGTTTCGAATACCGTGAGAACAAGTACCCAAACCTATGATTCCATTATTCCAGAGTTTAGGGCCGTTGCCCATACCAAAACAGATTTTTTTATGCTTTCGGTCGGTAACCCCGCCTTGTTGTATAAAACAGGTAGTAATGGAAAAATGGAGCTGGTGTATTTAGAACAAGGAGAAGGGGTCTTCTATGATGCCATGACCTTTTGGAATGACTTGGAAGGCATTGCTATTGGGGACGAAACCGTTGGATGTCTTTCTATCATCGTTACCAGGGATGGTGGTAATAGTTGGACCAATATCCCCTGCGAACAACTTCCTAAGCTTGAAGGTTCAGGAGCATATGCCGCCAGTAATACGAATATCGTGACGATTGGGGATATGGCATGGGTAATGACATCAAAAGAACAGCTATTATATACATCGAACAAGGGGAAAACGTGGGAAGCTATTGAAACCCCCATTCAAATTGAAGAGGCCTATCAAGGTATATATTCCATTGATTTTTATGACGAGATGAATGGATTTGGAATCGGCGGTGATTTTAGCAAACCAGAACTGAACGTTTACAATAAGATGCGTACCTCCGACGGGGGTAAAACTTGGTCCTTGATCGCTGATGGCGAATATCCTGGGTATAAAAGTTGTGTGCAGTATATTCCAAACTCGGGAGCCCAGGATTTGGTTGCTACGGGTTTCACGGGAATTTCCTACTCTAAAGATGGTGGTGCGACATGGGAAGCGTTAAGCGAGGAAGGGTTTTATACCATAAGATTTCTGAACGATTCCATTGCCTATGCCGCTGGGAAAAATAAAATCGCTCAACTCACCTTTCGCTAATTATACCAATGGACTTTGCTGTAATTGTAGGGTAAAATTATCCGCATCGAGTGTTGCTTCAATCCCGATGGGAAAGGTGAAGCTTTCAGAAATATGGCCAAAACTCATACCATATACAGCTGGAATACCCAAAGGCGCGATACGATCCATGATGACTTCCTTCAACGAAAAAGAGTCAGTACCTTCTTTTTTGTCACAGCCGGCACAGACGCCAAAGATGACTCCCGCTGCTTCTTTGAAGCTAGGGGTCGAGAGTAGTTGGGTCAGCATGCGGTCAATGCGGTAAGGTGCTTCACCAACGTCTTCAATACAGACCAGTTTATCGGTATAATCAATATCGTAATCTGTGCCGTTCATGGCCGATAATAATGAGAGATTACCACCGACCAATTTACCAGAAGCTTTTCCCGACGTAATTATATATCTATCGTAAACAACATCGGCAAAAGCCTCATCATCAAACTCAAAATTTTTGATCGTACATTTTTCTTTAGGATTCGTCACCATGTTCTTCACGGCATTGTATGCATAAGAATCGGGTTCAGGCCCCATGTATCCATGAAAGCCAATCAACCCGATTTTCATATAAAATGCATTCAGCAAGGCGGTTACATCACTATAGCCCAAAAGTATTTTTGGAGTTTGGGCAATGAGGTTGTAATCGAGTAGATTTAAAATACGTGTACAACCATACCCTCCACGAATACAGAAGATGCCTTTGACCTGTTCATTGGTAAACATATCCATAAGGTCTTTGGCCCTTTCATCATCGGTATTGCTTAGATAGCCGTGATAACCAAAAATTCTTTGGGTATAGTAGGGTTCCATACCCATGGCCTTAGTGGCATTGACCGATTTTTCAAGCATTTCTGGGGTAATGGAATATCCAGGAGCAATCAAACCTACGATATCACCCTTTTTTAAACGTTGGGGTCGAATAATTTCTAAGGATACTTTTGGTGAATCGATATTACTCTTAAGTCTTACAGGCATACCAACGAGCAGCGAAGAGACTGCGGTGTTTCTTATAAAATCCCTACGTTTTATCATGTTCCGAATTTAATTAAAAAGCGCTGGGGAGTTGCTGTTCAAATGAGAATGTTTCTGGAGAAAGGAATTCCAATAAAAAAGAGCGCCGATTTGCGCTCTTTTTTCCAACAACCAACACATCCTACTTTATTTTATGCATTGACTACGACATAGTTTCTTCCTGATTTCTTATACCAAATACCCTTGTATTTGTAAAGTTTCCTACCGTATACGATAACTAGCTTGTTTCCTCGGGGAAGGTTTCTCACCTAGATTCCAACTGGCGCTGCGACCACTACATATTTTCTTCCTCTAGCTTTGTACCATACACCATCGGAAAAAAAGAAATTGGTACGCTTGTGAATAAAGGTCCTTGGTTTCTTGATAGTAGTGACGACTGTCCCATGTTTTGGATACACTCGAACAACGGTTCGTTGTGCATTTGAAGATAACAGTCCACCTACCAATAGTAGTGTCAAAAGGATAATTCTAAGATTTTTCATGACTTAATTTTTTTTGGGTTTATCCTTTTGACTTAAATCGATTGAAATGGTTTAAACCTACTTTTTTGTTTTCGATGAACAGCAAAACCAATCGATAAAAGCATAAATGATAAACTTGTCAGAGGGAGCCAAAAAAATAGGTTTAGAGGTGTTGGGGCTCCACTTGGAAATTCTCCTGAAATATGTTTTGTTTTAGAATCCAATACGCAGTGTTTTTTGATTCCGCTACCATAAATAAAAACGTGGTTTTTTACTTTTTTATAAATGTCAACAAAACTAGAAATGGTAATATCAAGGTTTTTTGATTCTGATACGGTGTTCTGTATCATGAAGGTCAATGTTGCATCATGAACGTTCATATCTGTCTTTGTCAATTTCAAAGGAACTGATTGCCCATTTACATAAAACAGTATATGTTTTTTAAAGTACTCTTCAATATCTGTAGTATACGTCTGAAGGGAAAACGTACTTTGATTTTTTAAGTTTGGATGCAAGGTTTCTAAAATATCAACACACGATTTTGGGGTTAAGTGAATGACCAATTCTTCACTTTCCAATTTGAAAAAGTAGCTGACTTCATTCGGGTTATGGGCCCGACTCGTCGTTATAATGATGAGATAAAATACAATGGTGCAAAAGAACTTTCCCATTTTGATTTATGGTCTAAAACTGAAACTTGAATCGGGTGTTCCTGAAAAACAAAGTGGCATCGAAGGAAAGTTATCTGTAATGACATAGTAATATTCTTCATTCGCCTCTGGGGTCTTACCAAAACGGCCATTGCATTCATCCAATGTTGAATTTCCGTTGATGTATTCATAATCCTGGAAATAATACCCATCTGGGCAGCCATCGGGAGCGGAAATCCCATCACCTCCGCGTGCCTCAGTCTTCAACTGATAACCACTTTCCAAAGGTACTATGGTACTTCCATCGTCATCGATGACGTATTTATAATAGATTGGAAAACCGTCGGCGGCATAGCCTACCTTAAACATTTCACTACCATCAATATTAAGGTTGTCCATATAACTTGATGGTGTTCCATGATAGTGATAACGACCTGTGGGCTGCACATGGGCATTGTTACAATCGAGCCCCAGATTTCTTGTGGATTGTAAGGTGGTAATGTTCCAGTCCCTGTTTATGGTGCCTGTTGAACCAACAAAAAACTCTGCAGTATAGGGTTCAATGGCTACTCCTGAAAATAAAATGCCTGTGGTGTATCCCCCTCCATTGGTTATCGAATTGGCCAATTCAGGTGCGGTGGTCATGCTATAGGTTTCGGTCACGGCTGAAATGGTGTTGGGATTACCGCTATTTGGAAATTGCCCAACCAAATGATTGGCCACACCATTGATTACAATAGATCTTGTATCACCTGAAATAGATTCTGAGTATAGCGACGTACTGCCTAGTTCCGATGCTATGTCGATATTGCATGTTGCAGGGTCTAGATTGATGGTAAAAACACTGGTCGAAGTTGTACAGTCTAAATTGGCGCTTAAATCATCGTCGAATAATACAGCATCTGAATCATCAGAAGAAGTACAGGAGGCAAGTAAGGACAATACGAATAAAAAGAAGTTTTTGGAAAGGTTCATTGGTATGTTGTTTATAGATATACCAATATGACCTTGACTTCTTCGATTGGTTTAACCTCAAAAAGGGAAGTGGCCCTTTTTTATGATTATTTAACAATTTTGGTTATTGCCCTCTTCGTTTTCTGACTTGTTGTAAGAGTCTCCTTTTGAAGTCTTCCTCTGCCTTAAGTAACAACACTATTTTTTTTGATGGCAGCACATTTTTTAAAGTGGTAATCAAGTTTTGTTCTAAGGCCTGTTTTTCTTTTTGGATAGTACTGAATTCCGTTAATAATGTAGAGGCTTCGTCTTCAGTGAGGTCATCCAAAAAAGGCAATTGGCTCCCGAAACGTTGTCGTTCTTTTCTTCGAAGTTTTTGCAATGCTTCATCATGTTTATTGTACACTGGCCAAAATTGCTGTGCTTCCTCCGAAGTGAGTGACAAGCGCTCAGTAATAAAAGCAACTTTTAAGGTTTTGATTCGTTCTTGCGCAGGCCTTTGGGCAACCATTATAGTGGTCATTAAAAGTGCCAAGAATATTGTTATTTTATTGTTGTAGTTCTTCATAGCTCAAATCTAAGTCCTCGAAATCCTCTACATTTTCATCTAAATAATCTAGAATACTTGTGTCTTCAAGATTTTTGTCAACTATATCCGCAATTGATATATCTTCCAAATTTACGGTTTCTGCAATCTCATAAGAAGAAAGCCCCAATTCGTTATTTTCAAAGTAGGTCTCAATGTCTATACTAGCTAAATCTTCGAAGTCTATTTTATCGTCTTGGCTCCAATTCCATGCCAATGTCAGAACAAATAGGGCTGCAATTGCCGCCGCTGCATAATAAAAAGCCTGAAATCGTTTTATTGAAATCACTTTTGTGGAATCCCCTTTCAACTTTTGAATGATGGAAAGCTGTACTGATTCGAAGTATTTTTCAGGAATACCAAACCCATCTGATTTGGGTAAGAAATCCGTATTGGGTTCGTCATTCTCTTCCTCCAGTCGCTCGAACAACCGTTGATTGAAGTTTTCAAAGTAACCTTCAGGAGTTTTGAATTTATTGTTGTGGTTCTTATTCATGATATGATTTAGACTGACCTTTTTTGTAATAGTTTAATCTGACGCGGTTAAATAAGTTTGCAACTTCTTAACTGCCAAGTGATAAGATGCTTTTAACCCTCCAACCGAGGTTTCCAATACTTCAGAAATTTCTTCATATTTCATTTCTTGAAAATACTTCATGTTAAAGACTAACTTTTGTTTTTCTGGTAATTTTGTCAATGCTTTTTGTAATTTGAGTTGAATCGCATCGCCCTCAAAATAGACATCTGATTCCAAGTTTTCAACTAGGCTTTCTTGTAATTCGTTGTCCGATATTCCAAGTTTTCTTGACTTCTGCTTTAAGAATGTTAGTGCCTCGTTGGTCGCAATACGGTACATCCAAGAATATAATTTACTTTCCCCTTTGAATCCTTCGATACTGCGAAACACTTTGATAAAGGTATTTTGGAGCACGTCGTCGGCATCATCATGATTGAGCACAATACGGCGAATATGCCAATACAGCCGTTCCTTGTACGTATTGACCAATACTTCGAATGATTGGGCCTGGGTCGACTTATCCTTAAGCGCTAAAACGAACTGTTCTTCAGCTATCAAAGCGATTGTTTTTGTATTGGACTATAAAAATAACCAAAGGTTTAAATACCAATTTTGAGAAATACAACTATTTCCGTCTTTTCATTTTTGTACCCGTGTTAGAATACAGGGGAAATTATTTTTAAAATAATAGCGAAAACTGTCTTTTTATAATTTTCTTTGGCGTTTTGAACAAACACCACTAACCAATGGAAGAAACTACGAAGCGTAATCAGGGCATTCTAACCCCAATTAAGTTAGGTGAAAAGATTGGATACGGTCTAGGTGATTTGGGCTTCAATTTTTACTGGGCCAATATTTCTGGTTTTTTATTGTATTTCTATACCGATGTTTTTGGGATTTCAGCGGCCGCAGCAGGCACCATGTTTTTGGTGACCAAAATATTCGATGCTTTCACCGATCCAGTTATGGGCGGTATCGCGGATAGAACCAAATCAAAATGGGGAAAATATAGGCCTTATCTCCTTTTAGGAGGGCTTCCCATGGCTGGGGCCGCAGTGCTTACCTACACCACCCCAGATTTGGGAAGTGGTGGCAAACTGTTTTGGGCCTATGGAACGTATTCTATAATGATGTTGATGTATACGGTGTTGAGTGTTCCTTATTCTGCTCTTTCAGGTGTTATCACTGCGAAGAGTCAAGACCGGACCGATTTAATCAGTTTTCGCTTTATTGCTGCTTTTACCGGAACGACGCTGGTGAATTACTTCACCCTGGATTTGGTTGAACTTTTCGGTAATGGTAATGAGGCTTTGGGTTGGCAATTGACCATGTTACTGTATGGACTGGTGGCTGCCATATTATTTGCTATAGTAACTATTAGTACAAAAGAACGTATTGAGCCCCCGCCCAATCAAAAGACCAATCCTATTAATGACCTAAAAGATTTATTGAAAAACAAACCGTGGTTGGTTCTGTTCAGTTTGGCACTGATTATCATGATTACCATCACCATGAGGGCTGGTGCGGCCATTTATTACATTAAGTATTACGTTAAACAACCTGATTTGGTCGATGACTTCCTTACGACTTATGGTTTAGCGTTGGCCGCGGGCGCGGCCCTTACCCCCTTAATGACCCGCTTTTTGGAAAAGAAGAAACTTTTGATGTTGTTAATGGCGTTGACAGGAGTATTGTCCATCGTCTTCTTTTTTATTCCCCCGGACGCCATTTGGTTGTTGTTCACTGTAAATATTTTGATAGGTCTTTGTTTGGGGCCTAAATCGCCATTGGCCTTCTCTATGTATGCTGATACTGCGGATTATACCGAATGGAAAACGGGTAGAAGAGCTACTGCAATGACTTTTTCGGCTGCTATTTTTTCCCAGAAATTAGGAGGTGCCTTGGCGTCTTTTGCCATTGGAGCGGTATTGGCATCAATGGGCTATGTTGCTAAAGAAGCCCAGTCTGATGCTTCCCAAACGGGAATAGTACTGACCATAAGTATTATTCCAGGTATAATTGCACTACTAGCGGCCTACATCATGCGATTTTACACCCTGGACCGAGCTTTGCTTACGAAGGTCCAAAACGAATTGAGAGAAAGAAAGTCCCAAGAATAATCTATGATTCAGACCGTTGAAAATGGTGCTCGAGTAGAGTTGAATACCCCCATTTCATTGCCCAGTGCCTCCTCGTTTTTATGGAACAAAAAGATGATGGTCCATATGAATTGCAGAGGATACGCAGTGGCTCAATTCATGCAACCTGAACCGGCAAAGTACGCCCATGCTCCAAATTTGGAGGCCAAAACCTTTATGCAACCTGAGCAACCCTATTACGCCCATCACCCCGGTCGCTTTTTTTATATAAAGGATGAAGAAAACGGGGAGTTTTTCTCCTTGCCCTATGCTCCCGTGAAGTCAACGTTGGATGCTTTTACCTTTTCGGTGGGTAAGAGTGATATTCTATGGAAAATAGAACATCAAGGACTTTATATGGAAATGCGTCTAGAACTCACGAAAGACGATATTGTGGAGAAGTGGTCTTTTTCAATTAAGAATACTGCACAAAAACCACGAAAGCTCAGCATTTACCCTTATTTTTCAATAGGGTATATGTCTTGGATGAACCAGTCCGGGGAATATCATGACAACCTATCGGGTATCGTCTGTTCCTCGATAACTCCATACCAAAAGTATAAAGACTACGATAAGATAAAGACGCTTAAAGACAAGACGTTTTTTTTGGCAGAAAGAAGGCCTACCTCTTGGGAAGTCAATCAAACAAATTTTGAAGGAGAAGGTGGGCTACATCGCCCTGATGGTATCGTAAACGATGAGTTGGGTAGGGGAGATGCCCTCTATGAAACACCTGCTGCGGTAATGCAATATCAAATTTTATTAGGGAGCAATCAACAAGAAGACTACCGCTTCTTATTTGGCCCGGCCTCAAATCTCAAGGAGGTGCGCGATGTTAGATCCCGTTACTTCGATACAGATGCCGAGGGTTTTAGAATGAGTACCATCAGCTATAAAAAGTACATTGACGAAGGCGCTGGCATTTTGAAAATAAAGACTCCAGATGCCATCTTGAATGACTATGTCAATCACTGGTTGCCCAGGCAGATGTACTATCACGGTGAAACAAATCGATTGAGCACCGATCCGCAAACCCGAAATTATTTGCAGGATAATATGGGAATGGGATATATAGAGCCCAAAATTGCAAGACAAACCTATATCACGGCCTTAAGTCAGCAAGAAGAAAGTGGGGCCATGCCAGATGGTATCTTAATCCATCCAGAGGCGCAATTAAAATATATCAACCAAGTACCCCACACAGACCATTGTGTATGGCTGCCCATTTGCTTGAAGGCATATTTGAACGAGACCAATGATTATGATTTATTGAACGAAGAAGTGGGTTTCGCTGAGGGTCATGCCACTGCCACCGTTTTTGAGCATATAAACAGAGCGATGGATTGGTTGTATGCCAATAGGGATTATCGAGGATTGAATTTTATAGATCAGGGTGATTGGTGCGATCCCATGAATATGGTTGGGCCGGAGGGTAAGGGCGTATCTGGATGGTTGTCTTTGGCCACTGCATATGCGCTCAAAGTTTGGTCAGAAATATGTGAACGTCTCAAAAAAGCTGATTTTGCCATAGATTTTCGTGCTAAATCAGAGGAAGTAAATAAAGCGGTGAATACCCATCTTTGGGATGGCAAATGGTATGCCCGCGGTATTACCGATAACAATGTTGTTTTTGGAATCCAAGATGATGAAGAGGGTAAGATTTTCTTAAATCCTCAAGCCTGGGCCCTTCTAAGTGGCGCGGCAAGACCAGAGAAACAGTCAAGTCTATTGGAGGCTGTTGAAAAACAATTGGAAAGCCCTTATGGTGTAGAACTTATGGCACCAGCTTTTACAAAAATGCGAGAGGATATCGGAAGGGTCACGCAAAAATATCCTGGTTCCGCGGAGAATGGTTCGGTCTATAACCATGCCGTCGCTTTTTACATTTTTGGACTTTATGAATCTGGATACTCCGAAAAAGCATTCGAAATCTTACGAAAAATGCTGTCGGGCCTTGACGAGAAAGATGCAGTGCAACGGGGCCAATTGCCTATTTTTATTCCAAACTATTATCGTGGTGCCTACCGTCAATTTCCTCGAACAGCCGGTCGATCTAGTCAATTGTTCAATACGGGAACGGTATCTTGGTGCTATCGTTGTTTGATTGATGGTTTGTTCGGGCTCAGGGGAGATATTGATGGATTACATATTTCGCCCCAACTACCGAGGCAATGGGATACCGTTGAAGTAGAACGGATTTTTAGGGGAAGTCGGTTTCATATTACAATGAAAAGGGATGTAAACGTAGTCGTTCCAAAAGTATTGGTCGACGGTGTAGAGTTGTCTAAACCTCTGATTAGAAATATTCAAAATACAGATTATGAGGTTATTGTGTTACTGCCCATCTAGGCCAAGGTCTGCAACTCCACTAGTTTTTGATAGCCCTTTTTTGATCGCATTAGTTCTTTATGCGTGCCCTGCTCCTGAATTTTGCCTTTGTTCAAGACAATAATCGAGTTCGCATTTTGAATGGTTGAAAGCCTATGGGCGATTACAATGGAGGTACGATTGCGCATCATCTTTTCTAACGCGTCTTGCACCAAACGCTCGCTTTCGGTATCTAAAGCAGAAGTCGCCTCATCGAGAATCATAATCGGAGGATTTTTCAATACGGCCCTAGCAATGGATAAACGTTGTTTTTGGCCACCACTTAGTTTATTGCCACTGTCACCGATATTCGTTTCGTAACCCTGCGGTAGTTCCATGATAAAATCATGGGCGTTTGCAATTTTTGCAGCTTCGATAATCGCTTCATCAGAAGTATTTTCCTTTCCAAGGGCAATATTGTTTCTAACGGAATCATTGAACAGAATGGAATCCTGTGTCACCAGTCCAATTAACTCGCGAAGCGATTTTTTCGAAATGTCCTTAATATTAATTCCGTCAATTTCGATACTACCTTGGCTAACGTCGTAAAAGCGCGTGATTAAATTGGCAACCGTACTTTTGCCGCCGCCAGATTGTCCTACCAAAGCGACGGTGTGCCCTTTGTTGACCGTAAGGTTAAAATCTTCCAAGACATTTTCGTCCTCATACTTAAAAGAAACATTTTTGAATTGAATATGGTTTTCAACTGTCGTTAGCGTGATGGGATTAATAGGTTCTTGAATCGTATTTTTCGTTTCAAGAATTTCAAAAATCCGTTCTCCTGCCGCAGTTCCCTTTTTAATACTATAGTTTACCGTTGTTATGGCCTTAACAGGATTTATAATAGTATAAAATAGCCCGATATAGCCCATAAATTCCTGTGGTTTTATAGAGCTGTTCTCAGCAAAAACCAAACTTCCTCCATACCATAAAACGGTAATGACAACAGCGACCCCCAAAAACTCGCTGAGTGGCGATGCCAAACCTTTACGCTGAAGTACGGATATCATGATTTCTTTAAAGCGATTGGTGGAATCTGTAAATTTTTGGGCCAGCTTACCCTCGGCGTTGAAACCTTTGATCACTTTGAGTCCGCCAAGGGTTTCCTCCAAAAAGGAAAGAAAAATACCGTTCTCTTTTTGGGCAGCCAAAGACTGCGACTTTAATCGTTTGCCCACGGCAGATATGATAAAACCAGTTATGGGTAAAAAAATAAAGACGAACAAGGTCAGTTTGGCACTGATGAGCAACATCGAAATCAATACGATGACTATAGTAATCGGCTCTCTTACCAAAGCTTCCAAAGAATTGATGATGGAGCCTTCTACCTCTTTTACGTCAGAAGTCATACGCGCCAAGAGATCACCTTTTCTTTTTTCTGAGAAAAATGAAATTGGTAAATCTACAATTTTGTGATAGAGTTGGTCCTGGACATCCTTCACCATACCTGTTCTCAAATAGGCCAAAAAGTACATTGCCAAATAACGAAATAGGTTCTTCAAAAAGAATATGACAATACTGGCCAAACAAATAAATACCAAGGCTGCCATTGGGCCATCGTCCGTTACCTTTTGCGTGAGAAAATAATTCAAGGAATCCTCGGCATATCCCTTTAGATTATCGAATCCTTCGTAAACAGGCTTCTCGTGGACTTCTTCTTGTTGGTCGAACAGAATGCCCAATGTGGGAATGAAAATAATAATGGATAGCACATTAAAAAAGGCATAAAGAACATTGGAAAGAATGTTCAATACGCCATAAAATTGATACGGCTTTGCAAACCGCAGTAACTTCTTTAAGATGTTATTCATCAACCTAAATTCAATTCAGCTACGATACCTTCTAGCTTGGCATCCAACTGCGAATTTACGCTTTTAAAATCTGATGCTTTTGTCAACACTGCATTTGTACTGATGTAAAACTTAACCTTAGGTTCTGTGCCTGAGGGTCTTGCAGCAATTCGGGTGCCATCTTCCGTTTCATAGATCAATACGTTGGATTTTGGTAGGTCAATATATCGTTCTTCACCGGTTACCACATTTTTCGCCATCGATGTATTGTAGTCTTCAATCCACATCACTTTTGAACCCTGAACTGATGCTACGGGGTTTTCTTTGAAGTCTTTTAGCATTTGTTTGATTTCCTCAGCACCACTGATACCCTTTTTTGTCAATGAAATTAATTTCTCCTTATAAAAACCAAACTGTACATAACAATCTATTAATTCCTCATAAAAAGAACTGCCTTTTGCTTTGGCCTGTGCAGCGACTTCGCAGGCCAGAAGGGTAGCGGTCACTGCGTCTTTATCACGTACAAAATCCCCAACCATATAGCCAAAGCTCTCTTCACCGCCGCCTACGAAATTGGATTGTGGAAAGTCTTTTATCATCTTGCCAATCCATTTGAATCCGGTCAATGCTGTTTTGAACTCTACGCCATACACTTTTGCCATTGATTCCATCATCGGGGTTGAAACGATGGTAGTGGCAATAAACTCATTACCCTTGAAACCCTTTGATTGATATTGGTCCAATAAAAATCTAGTCATTAAGACCATAGTTTGGTTACCGTTTAAGAGTTCTATTTTTCCTTCTAAATTTCGAACGGCAATCCCCAAACGGTCACCGTCAGGGTCTGTACCCACCACCATGTCCGCACCAATCTCTTCTGCTTTTGCCAATGCCAAGGCCAATGCTTCTGGTTCTTCAGGATTTGGAGATTGTACCGTCGGGAAGTTTCCGTCCGGTATGGCCTGCTCTTCAATTACGGTAACATTTTTATAACCGGCCATTTTCAATACTTCAGGTATGGCTGTGATAGATGTACCATGTATTGAGGTAAAAACTATTTTAAAATTATCCTTGCCCGCTGCATTAAAATTTCCCACTTGAACCGAACTCTCAAAAAATGCTTTGTCGACTTCGGTATCTATCGCCTCGATTAAATCGTGATTGGCCGTGAAGTTGATGTCTTCAAATGTAATGGCGTTAATTTCTGATATGATTTCACCATCTTGGGGAGGTACTATTTGTCCGCCATCGCCCCAATATACTTTGTACCCATTATATTCAGGAGGGTTGTGCGAGGCTGTCAATACGATACCTGCATGACACTTCAAGTGGCGAACCGCGAAAGATAGTTCTGGGGTCGTTCGTAGTGCGGAAAAGCGGAACACTTTTATACCATTAGCCGAGAGCACTTCCGCCACTGTTTGAGACAATGTGTCGCTATTATGGCGACAGTCATAGGCAATGACTACTTTGATTTCTTCGGAAGTATAGCTTTTCTTGAGATAATTGCTTAATCCTTGCGTACTCTTGCCTAGGGTATATTTATTGATTCTATTGGTGCCAACGCCCATAACACCGCGCATGCCGCCCGTTCCGAATTCTAGGTCTTTATAAAAACGCTCTTGAAGTTCTTCTTGGTCCTCATCTATTAGTCTTTGAACCTTTTGTCGTGTATCGGCGTCAAAAAAGTCGGTCAACCATGATTTGGCATTGGTCAAATAAGCATCCATATTCTTCATTTAGTAAGATAAAACAAATGTAAGAAGAATCGAAATCCTGTTATTCGGTAACGTTAACGGTTTCTTGAACTTTGTAGGGTTCACTTTGTTTTTTTGTTCTTATAAACAATTCTCCTAAAAATCCGGCTAAAAATAGTTGTGAACCCATAATCATACAGGTAAGGGCAATATAAAATTGAGGTCGGTTGGTAATAAGCCTGCCCGTGGGATTTAAGAATAGCTTGTCTATTCCGAGGTAAATGGAAAGCCCAAATCCAATAGTGAACATCAGTACCCCCAAGGCACCGAACAAATGCATGGGGCGCTTTCCAAATTTAGAGACGAACCAAATCGTGGTTAGATCTAGAAAACCGTTGATAAACCGTTCCGCTCCAAACTTGGTAGAGCCATATTTTCGCGCTTGATGTCGTACTACTTTCTCCCCAATTTTAGAAAATCCGGCATTTTTGGCCAATACAGGAATGTAGCGGTGCATCTCACCAGATACCTCAATAGTTTTGATGACCTCTTTTTGATATGCTTTTAGGCCACAATTAAAGTCATGTAATTTTACCCCCGAAGTTTGCCGGGCGGCCCAGTTGAACAATTTTGAAGGTAGGTTTTTCGCAATAATGGAATCATACCGCTTTTTTTTCCAGCCAGATATCAGGTCAAATTCTTTGCTCGCGATGAGGTGATACATTTCTGGAATTTCTTCGGGATTGTCTTGAAGATCGGCATCCATAGTAATGATCACATCACCATTGGCCGCTTTAAAACCGGCATGTAAGGCTTGAGACTTGCCAAAGTTCCGTAAAAACCGAATTCCCCTTACGTGTGTATTCTTTTCAGCAATTTTTGAGATGATGGCCCATGAATCATCAGTGCTGCCATCATCGATAAAAATGATTTCATACAAAAAGCGATTGGATTGCATCACGGACACAATCCAATCATATAATTCCGCTATGGATTCTTCTTCGTTAAGTAAAGGGATTACCAGTGATAATTGCATGGTTATCGCTATATGCCCGTCAAAAGTAGTACTTTTTCCTTAGTACGACGATCGTTCTTTTTTGATAATGGCACCAGTGATCAACCCAACGATAAGACCAAATATGGAACTTATAACAATTCCAAAACCCATGAAAATAGGAAAGAACTTTTTCTGAAAGGAGACCGCTTGGTCCCATTGCTCTTGGGTCAATTTTGGGTTTGTTTCAAATGCATTTGTTTTTGCAATCTCCATCGTTTTGTCCATGTAATCAGGTTCTATGACATTTGACATGACGAAAAACCAAAGAATCCCTATTAAGGCGGCCAAAGCACCTACTCCTGCGCCTATTTTTAGGGCTTGACCGATTTTTAAATAGCCGTCGTTGGATTTTTTGTATTGAATGGTTGCAATGATTACAAAGATTCCTAATATGATAAATTGTATGGCCTGGATACTGAAGCTCTGCTCGTAATGTAGGTTTTGGGTGAAAAGCATTATCCCGAAAATGACCCCAACTGTCCCGGTTAATCCACCGTAGGTTAAAATATGTTTTTTGGAGTTTAAATCCTGTTCTTCCATTTTTTAAATTTTTAGTTGTTTACCTTTTGTTGGTTGCCCGAATAAGATGAATGTTACATCAGAGATGTACAATTTTTGTTTTTTGCTCAAAACCACTTGTTTGTCAACGGAATTTATCTAAATTTGCAATCCGAAAATCCGATGTAATAAGATGAAAGCAGGAATTCACCCAGACAAATATAGGTTGGTAGCATTCAAAGACATGTCCAACGAAGATGTTTTTATAACCAAGTCGACTGCAGATGCCAAAGACACCATTACCGTGGATGGTGTTGAATATCCTTTGGTGAAATTAGAGATTTCCAGAACTTCCCATCCTTATTACACTGGGAAAACCAAGTTGGTCGATACTGCAGGTCGTATTGATAAGTTTAAAAACAAATACAAAAAGTTCAAGAAATAAGAAAAGTAAACTTTTTCTAAAAATATAGCCAAAACGCCTTCGTTATCTTTGCGAAGGCGTTTTTTGTTGGGTCTCCGCAAGACTACACCAAGCATTGGGCTTTTCAAAGAATAGAAAATAAAATTGATTTTGATTTAAGCCTATTCTGATTGGAGTGCCCGAAAAATTAAATAAGACAATATGAACTATATAATCTCTGATGGTACTTCACGCGAGGCCTTGCTGCCTTTTACTTTTACTAGACCAGTTGCGGCGATTCGAATTGGTATTTTGACCATAGTTGAAAAATGGGAAAAGTGGCTCCAGATCGATATTAGCTTTTTGACCGAGGAATACCTTCAAGACAAATTTCCTTTAACCGTAACTGACGATAATATTGTAATCAATGGTTCCTATCTCCCGAATACGAATCTTGTGGTGATGCTTCGGCAATTACAAGAAAATCAAGCCATTATAGATGGGGAAAACGTGATTGCTTATCGAACGAATGACCCGAAAGCCACCTTCAATACCAATGATTTCCACTGTATATCGTATAAAGAGGATGGCCTTACGGTGAAAAGTACCTGGGATATTTTTTCAAAAAATGGAGAAGCCCTGCGGGCGGACTACAAGCTGCTCACGGAGGGAAGACAAAGTGCCCCCATTTCAACAACGAATCAATTGATTCATCCTGAAAATATTTTTATTGAAGAAGGGGCAAAAGTGGAATATAGTATTCTAAATGCCGCAGATGGACCCATATATATTGGAAAGCATGCCGAAGTCTGGGAAGGGAGTCTCATTCGTGGTGGTCTCGCCCTATGTGAGGGTGCTATCGTGAAGATGGGCGCCAAGATATATGGTGCTACAACGGTCGGCCCTTTTGGTAAGGTATGCGGCGAACTGAGCAATTCCGTGATTTTTGGATATTCGAGCAAAGGGCATGAGGGTTATCTAGGTAATGCTGTGTTGGGGGAGTGGTGTAATATTGGTGCGGACTCTAACAACTCCAACCTAAAAAATAACTATGCCAAGGTACGCCTGTGGAATTATGAGACCGAAACCTTTGATCGTACAGGGCTCCAGTTTTGTGGTCTGATGATGGGCGACCACAGTAAATCAGCTATCAATACGATGTTCAATACGGGTACGGTTATAGGGGTAAATGTTAACGTTTATACGCCCGGTTTTCCAAGAAATTTTATCCCTAGCTTTAGTTGGGGCGGGGCATCGGGCTTTCGCACCTATAACCTAAAAAGTGCCTTTGAAACTGCCGAGGTCATGATGGCGCGAAGGGGAAAAGCCTTTGATGAAAAAGAAAAGGCGATTCTAGAAAAGGTTTTTGAATTGACGCAAAAATGGAGGAAATAATAAGTTTCTTGGCATTGGAGCTTATGGTTTTCTGGATTTTTAACAAAAAGAAGTTAGTATTTTTGCATCGTATTTTCAGCGGGTCATGTCCAAAAAAGTCGCTTTTTACACATTAGGTTGCAAACTGAATTTTTCAGAAACTTCTACAATTGCACGAAACTTTCAAAATGAAGGTTTTGAACGTGTTAAATTTTCAGAGGTTGCCGATATTTATGTAATCAATACCTGTTCTGTTACTGAAAATGCCGACAAACGTTTTAAGACCATTGTAAAACAGGCACAAAAGGCAAATCAAAACGCCTTTGTTGCTGCCGTGGGCTGTTATGCCCAATTAAAACCAGAAGAATTGGCTGCGGTTGATGGTGTTGATTTAGTGCTGGGCGCCACCGAAAAGTTTAAACTGACCGATTATCTAAATGATTTGTTGAGTCAGTCCGAGCGGAGTCGAGGACAAGCCCAAATACATTCATGCGAGATTGAAGAGGCCGATTTTTACGTCGGTAGTTATGCCATTGGAGACCGAACACGGGCTTTTCTTAAAGTGCAGGATGGTTGTGATTACAAATGTACCTATTGTACCATTCCATTGGCACGGGGTATTTCGAGAAGCGATGCTTTAGAAAATGTACTGAAAAATGCCACTGAAATTGCAGCACAGGGTATTAAAGAAATTGTTTTGACCGGTGTTAATATTGGCGACTACGGCAAAGGGGAGTTCGGTAACAAAAAACATAAACATACCTTTTTTGAACTGGTACAAGCACTAGACAGGATAAAAGGTATTCAACGCCTACGCATCTCTTCCATTGAGCCCAATCTTTTAAAAAATGAAACCATTGATTTTGTGGCCAAAAGTCATTCGTTTGTGCCGCATTTTCATATTCCTCTTCAAAGTGGAAGTGACAAAATCTTAAAATTGATGCGACGTCGGTATCTCAGTAACCTTTACGTTGACCGAGTAGCGCGTATTAAGCAAATCATGCCGCATGCCTGTATTGGGGTTGATGTCATTGTTGGTTTTCCTGGGGAGACGGATGAAGATTTTCTAGAGACCTACCATTTTCTTAATGCGTTGAATATTTCTTATTTACACGTATTTACCTATTCAGAACGTGACAATACACTGGCTGCAGGTATGCAGGGGGCAGTACCCAAAAATATACGTTCCAAACGAAGTAAAATGCTACGGGGCCTATCAGTCAAAAAAAGAAGGGCATTTTACGAAACCCAGTTGGGTTCAAAGCGTACCGTTCTTTTCGAGAGTGAGAACAAGCAGGGATATATTTACGGATTTACCGAAAATTATGTCAAGGTCAAGACCCCTTGGAATCCCAATCTGGTCAATACCCTACATGAGGTACAGCTCACTGATATTGATGAAGATGGATTGGTTCGGTTTGAATTCGTTACCGAACACGTCATGGCATAAAAAAACCTGCCTAAAGTTGGCAGGTTTCATTTTTTTGTGCGTACGCAGATTAGATACGAATGCCCACGGGCAACATTTCTTTGTACTGACGGTTCTTTCTTAAGAAACCGGCGATGTGCGGACTTGTCGGTACCACGCGTACATTTTGTTCTTGAAGGTGATGCAATACCTCTTTAATAAAATCTTCTTTGAAACCTTCTTGACTGATTTCTTCAGGAATAACCAGCTTCGTTAAAAATACCTTCCGCTCTTGCGACGAATATTCGATTTTTGCTAAATGACCGTCTACGTTAGTCTCGAATTGACGGAGGAAGCTGTTGTCCTTGATTTCCATTTCTCTCATATAGTTAAGGTTTTAATGAAGTCACCATTTAAAGGCAAATAGCTTTTAATTCGATTTTGGTTTGGTGACAACGAAGTCTATGTAATGTGTGGTTGAACATAAACGGGACGCAAATATAGTTAAAAAATCGCTAATTTCCTAGCAAAATCAAGTACTGCGCGCGTTGAAAAATGTTAAGATACCTATATACCTTATGCCTGGAATGGCGGCCAGTTCAAGGATATTCGATGGAATTCGCTTGGACGAAACCTTGTTTGAGCTTTATCGATTAGATTGGTTTTTGCCCCATAAAGGAATGTCGTTAACCGATTATGCCAAAAAAATGTGTGAAAAAGTACATCATCACAATCCGGTGTTATTGGGAGTTTCTTTCGGGGGAATGTTGGTACAAGAAATGGCACAGCATATTGATATAAGCAAGATAATTGTAGTGTCTTGTGTTAAATCCAACAAAGAACTACCCAAGCGGATGCTTTTTGCCAAGTACACAAGAGTCCACAAACTATTACCCACTGGTTTAATCAATAATGTGGAGTTGTTGGCGAAATATGCCTTTGGAGAAACGGTGACCAAACGGCTTGATCTCTACGAACAATACTTGGCGCTTCGTGATAAACAATATATAGATTGGGCCATAGATGCCATTGTGAATTGGAAACAAGCCCGTCCACCAATTAACCTTATCCATATTCATGGAGAAAGGGATGCGGTTTTCCCTATAGGCAATATTAATGGGTGTATTGAAGTTAAAAATGGTACACATACCATGATTATTCATCGCGCAAGATGGTTTAATGAGCACTTGCCTAAATTGATTTTGAATAAGAGCGACCTATTTTAGTGCTATCTTGCTTTATATAATTAGAAAGTTTTATGAAATACTTAAAGAACATCTTGGCTATTATCGGTTTCTTATTTGTCATTGCCAGTCTCACATATGCTGTTCAATTACAAAAGGGTGAAGCGGAAACGATAACGACCGAAACGCCTTTACAAGAGAAAAATGTTGCCGAAACATATCAAATCAGCGCTATTGACATTCCTAAGGATTTAAATTTTGCTGGAGAGGCGGTGCCGCAAGAAGACCCTGAAATTATGGAACGGGTTGATCGCGAATTTCTCGTGAATACCTACTGGCAATCCAATGCCGTATTACTGATGAAACGCGCCAATAAGTATTTTCCCATTATCGAACCTATTCTTGCCAAGAATGGCATTCCGGATGATTTCAAATATTTAGCTGTAGCTGAAAGTGGATTGCAAAATGTGGTTTCTCCTGCTGGTGCTACGGGATTTTGGCAAATTATGAAGGCTACAGGTCGCGAATATGGTCTTGAGGTGAACAGCAATGTGGATGAACGTTATCATATTGAAAAAAGCACACAAGTCGCCTGTGAATATTTGAACAAATGGAAGCAGAAGTTTGGTTCCTGGACCTTAACGGCGGCCGCCTATAATGCGGGTCCAGGAGGCATCCAGAAATACATGAACATTCAAAAGGTCAATGATTACTACGATTTATTATTGGGCCAAGAGACTGGGCGCTATGTTTTTCGAATCATGGCGATCAAAGAAATCCTTTCCCATCCTGAAAAATATGGTTTTGAGCTTGGTAAAGACGATTTATATAGCCAAGTACCAACCTTTTCAATTGAGGTAGATACTGCCGTTAATAATTGGGCCGATTTTGCCCAAGAGTATGAAATCAACTACAAAATTTTAAAACGGCATAATCCTTGGCTTCGAGAGCCTCATCTGAACAATACTTCACGTAAGAAGTATACTGTTGAAATTCCGAACAAAGGGTACTATCGTGAGACAAAGTAACGCTACCGATGACGCGCCCTCACTTGTTGGGGGCCCTTCTTCATTTGTTGCTGCATCATTTTAAGTTGATCGGTCAGCATACCATTTTTATCTAATTTTTTGGCTTCCTGCAAAAGTTTGGCAGCTTCCTGTCTTCGGTTCTTTTGCATAGCTATTCCTGCTAAGCTCATTTTTGCCATCGCCTCATCATAGCCCATATTGAGTCCCAATCGTAAAGCTTTTCTGAAATACTTTTCGGCCTGTGTAAGGTTTTTCTGGGAATAGATGATGCCATGAAGGTAATTATAGTACCCTTGTTGTTTTTTCACCAAGGCAGATTCCGGATTTTTAATCTTGGAGAGCCATCTTTCGGTTCCTTCCATATCTTGCTTTCGCATCCTCAAAAAAGCAAGTAAGATGATTTCGTTCCTAAAATAGAGGAAGATAAAAATCAGCGATAGTAAAATCAGGAATATACCGTTCCCTATATACCCTTCAATAAATTGATAGATAGCATAGGCTATGATTAATGTGGCTATGACCAGCTTTATGTTTTTATTGAACATTTAGTAAGGCATTTATAATTTGAAAAAGCCTGTTTTAACAGGGAAGGCAAAAGTAACAAAATCTAGGTGAACAATTTTTTTATTGCACTTGTTAATGTAAAAACTCTTTGTATATTTGCGCCCAGAATTTTCAGGCCCTTAAGGGCTTTAAACTACCTTCAAAATGAAAAGAACATACCAACCCTCGAAGAGAAAGAGGAGAAATAAGCACGGTTTTAGAGAACGTATGGCGTCAGCCAGCGGAAGAAAGGTTCTTGCCAGTAGAAGGGCCAAAGGAAGAAAAAAACTTACAGTTTCATCTGAACCAAGACACAAGAAATAGATGACTGTCAATAACTCGTTAATTAATTAGGTGCTGCTTTTAAAATCAGCACCTTTTTTTTGACCTATTTTTAACGATTGAAAAAAAAGTACCGAAGAGAATGCCAAAAAGAGACAACTTAAAATCGATTTTAATCATAGGTTCAGGCCCAATTATTATTGGCCAAGCTTGTGAATTTGATTATTCTGGTTCACAAGCCTTGCGTTCGTTGCGAGAAGATGGTATCGAGACAATATTGATCAATAGTAACCCGGCCACTATCATGACCGATCCTTCAATGGCCGACCATGTTTATTTAAGACCATTGACTACAAAATCGATTATTGAAGTCTTAAAAAACCATCCCAATATCGATGCGGTTCTCCCCACAATGGGAGGGCAAACGGCTTTGAACCTGTGTATTGAAGCAGATGAAAAGGGTATTTGGGAAGATTTTTGTGTAGAAATCATTGGGGTTGATATTGATGCCATCAACATTACTGAAGATCGAGAGCAGTTTCGTGAACTGATGACTAAAATAGGAGTGAAGATGGCCCCTCAAGCTACGGCTACTTCGTTTCTAAAGGGAAAGGAAATCGCTCAGGAATTTGGTTTTCCTTTGGTGATACGTGCGTCATTTACATTAGGAGGTGCCGGAGCTGGTATTGTGTATGAGGAAGAAAATTTCGATAAGCAACTAAGTCACGGTTTAGAAGTTTCGCCCATTCATGAAGTGATGATTGATAAGGCGATGATGGGGTGGAAGGAATATGAATTGGAGCTCTTACGTGACAATAATGATAATGTAGTCATTATTTGTACGATTGAAAATATGGACCCTATGGGGATTCATACGGGAGATTCCATCACCGTGGCACCTGCAATGACACTTTCGGATAGAACCTTTCAACGTATGCGTGATATGGCCATACATATGATGCGAAGTATCGGCGATTTTGCGGGAGGATGTAATGTGCAATTTGCCGTCAGCCCCGATGAAGAGGAAGAAATTATTGCAATTGAGATAAATCCTAGAGTTTCGAGATCTTCGGCCCTAGCGTCTAAAGCGACGGGGTATCCTATCGCCAAAGTAGCGGCCAAATTGGCCATAGGTTATACCTTGGACGAACTCCAAAATCAAATTACAAAATCAACATCGGCACTTTTTGAACCGACTATTGATTACGTTATCGTAAAAATTCCACGTTGGAACTTTGATAAATTTGAAGGGTCCGATAGAACCCTTGGGTTACAAATGAAAGCGGTTGGAGAGGTCATGGGTATTGGCCGTTCTTTTCAAGAAGCCCTGCACAAAGCGACCCAATCCCTTGAAATCAAGCGTAATGGGCTTGGAGCCGACGGTAAAGGCTATAGGGATTATGATATTATAATGCAGAAATTGACCGTGCCCAGTTGGGATAGGGTTTTTGTCATCTACGATGCCATTCAATTGGGTATTCCGTTGAGCCGTATACATGAGATAACCAAAATTGATATGTGGTTCTTAAAGCAATATGAAGAGCTACATTTCTTAGAGCAGGAAATTTCAAAATATACCATAGCCACTATTACCAAAGATTTACTATTAGAGGCCAAACAAAAAGGTTTTGCAGACCGACAGATAGCCCATATGCTGGATTGTTATGAGAGCGAGGTGCATAAAAAGCGTCTAGAACTTCAAATCAATCGGGTGTATAAACTTGTGGATACCTGTGCTGCTGAGTTTAAGGCAATGACGCCCTATTACTATTCCACTTTTGAAGAAGAGATTGAAACTACTGATGGTAAACGATATGTGGCCAATGACAGTGCGGTAACCGATAGAAAAAAAATAGTTGTGTTGGGGTCGGGCCCAAACAGAATTGGGCAGGGCATTGAATTTGATTATTGTTGTGTCCATGGAGTTTTGGCCGCTGCCGAATGCGGTTATGAAACCATCATGATCAATTGTAATCCAGAAACGGTTTCCACGGATTTTGATACTGCTGACAAACTTTATTTCGAGCCTGTTTATTGGGAGCACATCTATGATATCATCCTTCATGAAAAACCGGAGGGGGTCATCGTTCAATTGGGTGGTCAGACAGCCTTGAAATTAGCAGAAAAACTTGATAGATATGGTATCAAAATCATCGGTACCAGTTTTAAATCGTTGGATTTGGCCGAAGATCGTGGAAGCTTCTCCACACTTCTAAAGGAGAACGATATCCCTTACCCAAGATTTGGGACAGCAGAAACCGCTGATGAGGCTTTGGATTTAGCTGACGAACTTGGTTTTCCCCTTTTGGTAAGACCTTCCTATGTTTTGGGGGGGCAGGGAATGAAAATCGTCATCAACAAAGAAGATTTGGAAGCCCATGTAGTGGATTTACTCCGTAAGATTCCGAATAACAAGTTATTGTTAGATCACTATCTGGATGGTGCGATTGAAGCCGAGGCAGATGCCATTTGTGATGGGGAAGATATTTATATTATTGGCATTATGGAGCATATCGAACCCTGTGGTATCCATTCTGGGGATTCCAATGCCACCTTACCACCATTTAATTTGGGGGAGTTTGTAATTCAACAGATTCGAGATCATACCAAAAAGATAGCACTAGCCCTGAAAACTGTAGGGTTAATTAATATCCAATTTGCTATAAAGGATGATACCGTGTATATCATTGAGGCAAATCCTCGAGCATCGCGTACGGTACCTTTTATTGCTAAAGCCTATGGGGAACCGTATGTGAACTATGCCACCAAAGTAATGCTGGGTGAAAAGAAGGTAAAGGATTTTAAATTTAATCCCCAACTGCAAGGTTTCGCTATCAAACAGCCAGTCTTTTCGTTCAATAAATTTCCTAATGTGAATAAAAATCTAGGCCCTGAAATGAAAAGCACGGGAGAGAGTATTTTGTTTATAGACGATTTAAAGGATGACGAATTCTACAACCTATACTCCCGTAGAAAGATGTATTTGAGCAAGTAAATCTGGGGTTGAAATCCTATTTGTTATTTGGATAGGAGTCCAACAAAGGTTCTGAAGAGATTGGATTCCTTTCGTCTGAATATCAGATAATAATATATTTGAGCACTTTCTTGCTTCCAGAATAAATGTCTTAAATTCTTCCAATTACTCATTAGTTGTTAGGCCGACTAAAAGTCGGTCATCTGGAAAAAAGATAAAGAAATTTATAAATTCCTTCTATATCCGCATGTCAAGGCCTAATAGACTTAGATTTTTATAGAGCATTGTAAATCCAATTTCAAGTCAATTGAGATAGACTTCTTGATGTAGCCAAAACTTTTTGTCTTGTGGAATACCTTTTTTACGCTCGACCTCAAAAGGATTAAATCCTTTTTGAGCAAAAATATACCATGCACCAGTAGATATTACGAGATTGATGTCTGCTCCTTCCCACAGCATTTCACTGCCGTAAGACGTGCCACTATTGGCTGCGTAAGGAAATCCGGCTGCATTTTCATAAAGAATACTTTTTATGAGTACTTTTTCCATTTCTTTTAAATAGAAGTCTGCTTCTGAATCCACTCCCCCTATTTTGTAAGCCAAGGCCATATGTCCTGTACCTTCCAGCCAAATAACGTCTTTATCCTCATCAAATCCATAACCAACCAGTTCCAGATTGGTTGTGGTCGAAGTTTTTGAATTTAAAAAACGATCGGCATCGTAAAGAGTTGAAATTGGGTAATCTTCAAAGATGCAATAACTCCATGAATGTAAATCTAAAGCATATAGATATTGGGGATGCCCCACCCATGCCACGAGATTCCTGTCTTTACTATCCCAGCGTTCATTTTTCAAATAATCCAATATTTTTTCATGAAATGCAGTATAGCCTTGAACTGCATTGAATGCATCTATATTTCCTTCTGTTATCTTATGGATTTTAGTACCATCGGGACTATACCCTCCAAACAACCCCCCATCGATATCTTGAAGTCCAATAAGCCATTTGCTGATTTCGGTCGCTAAACGATTATATTTTGTACTGCCCGTTCTTGCGCTGTAATTGTTCAGAGCAATCAGTAGCCAAGCATTGTCTCCCATCCATCTGCGATTATTGGGATTACCCTCTTTGTCACGTAATTGGGAAAACCCGCCTAATCCAACCAGTAACTCTGAGTCTATCCTTGAATTGAAAAAATCAAAAATATTTTCAGCTTTTGTATAATCATCATTGAGCATGAAAACCATGGCAGCTAGAGCGCTGTCATATAGCGATACGATATTGCCATTTTCCGTACTTTCCAATAGGCCATTTGAGCGCTGTTGGTTGGTAAACCAATTGAAGATTTGATTGACCTCTTCGCTTTCCACTTCATTGGCCATAAATATTTTCTCAATACCCTGGTCCATCTGATTTACCATATGTACCTCTGGAGTGAATACATAGTCTGCGCTTATGGGTGCTATACTAAGCCCCTCATTATATATTTCAAAAATGGCCCAATTTCCTAATCTGTCGGTAACAACGTAATCACTATCGGAGTAGTAAATTTTTACTCCTTCAATACCTTCACCAGAAGTATTGACAACGCGTCCGGTGATATAAAAATCAGAATCTTCTTCAACTTCGTCACAGGAAAAAAACAAAAGGAGTACTAAACAAAATAAGAAATGGGGTTTCTTCATTTGGGCATACTTTAAAAATAGGGAGCAAGTAGGTTTTCCTATTTAATGCGTGGCAAGGATATTGAGAAAATCTTCACGGACTATAAAAACAAGATGTAGCCCACAATAGTGACGATAAAAAGTAAATTAGGTCTTGGTTATAGCGATAAAATTATGCTCGAGAAGAGCACTAGGTACGTCAAAAACCGTACGAGTAGGTTGGAATGGAAATCTAGAAGCCCATTCAATCGCGCTTGGGGTTGCTTCGCCATAATCAATTATACCAAACTGCATATCTTTTCCTACGGAGTTCCAAAGCCAGGAATTCCTCCATTTTTAAAGCTTCTTGTCTGCTGTGTATAGGTTTAATATGATTGTAAAGACTGGGCCGTAGGTAACTCCCATATTTTTTAACTAAAGTAGAGGAAAGGTTATGCCCCTTTTGGTTTCTATATCCTTTTTTATGTTGTAGAAAGCGTTCTTTGGGTGTTCTACTGGTCATCCCCACATACAAACATTCCAGAACACCATTGAACTGTGGATTGGCTTCCCGGAAGTGGCGATGCTCTGTAAATACCTTTTTGGACAGCTCTACAACATAAATGCGGTATAGGGTTCTCGGCATCACGTTTTATATCACCCCCAAAAAGGCTCACATTGCCAGGTGGGCCTATTGGACTGATTTTCCATTGATAATCTCAAAATAACGCTTTCGAGCATGGATACACTTTTCTTCATAAAAGACCTCTATAACTAATTGCGGAAAAACCTTCCTCGAAACCCAAGGGGTATGTTGGAACCTTCCCCACTAAAATCAAAAACACCCAATCCCTCAAGGCTTAGGGATTCTTCCCCAATTTCCGCTTCTAGGTCACTATAGTTCACATTATCTTCGAATCGCGCTTGAAGTACGTTATCTTCAATTCTAAATTCCCCTGAGTTCATAAAGCCATCCTCAATTTCAAAATTTACCGTAAAAGTAAATTCACTATTACTGTCAACTGCAAGATCTACAGTTCCTCCGTTTGCTAATATATTAGCATCGGGAAGTGAACTATTTGTACTTACCGTAAAAAATTCACTTGCACGCCAAGAATCAACCAATAAGGAAAAATCAAGTAATGCTTCTTCCGGCGGGGATATTTCTTCTTCTGATGTATCATCATCATATGAATTGCAACTAGTGGCCATAAAAACAATACATAGCGTAAATAAGATGAAATTGACCTTTTTTAGAAGTATTTGAACGAGTATTTTCATTGCATTATTGATTTTGAAAATTCAACTTTTATTGTGGAAAACCCTTCTAACAATTCTTTAAGTTAACAACATATTTTTAAAATAGTATTTTAAAGTAGGGTTTTAACAATTGGCAATGGTCTGTTCTTTAGATATTTGATTGCTACTTAATAAATAAGAGTTTGTAGCTGCCTTCGTCCTCTCTTTTTCTAAAGTATATCAGTAACCGTATTAGCGTATACTTAATTTTCCGGTTTCCTAGAAGACTATTCAAATCTAAATCTATAAAAAGCTCTAAACCGACAGTGTCAATTTAGAGCTTTTGAAATGCTATCGTTATCACTAATTGTTTAATATCTCTTTTATTTGAGCAGTAATCTCATAGAGATTACCTTTTCTTCTATTTGTTAATAAAATTATGGAAATATCCTCTTCCTTGTCTATGGACATTAACGCTTCAAAATTACCGCTTGAACCGTGATGGGCATGATATGTTATCTTCCCATTTTTTAATACTACATTGCCAAGAGGGGCTTGAAGGTCATCTTTTTTCAGTTCACTTGTTTTTGAAATTATTTCTAGTGAATTTTTGTTGATCAACTCTTCTGAATGTAAACCATTTGCAAGTTTTAACAGGTCTTTAGCCGTTGTCGTGAACAAAAATAATTCAGAGGTAATGGTAAAAGGTAACCGGTCTTCTTCGAATTCGTCGTTAAATGGAATAGCCTTAGAAGCGGTTTCTTTGTATGGAAAACAGCTACTGAATCCACTTTGTGTCATACCAAGCGGATTTGTAATGTTATGTTCAACAAATGAAGTAAACTGTTCGCCACTAGTTTTTTCAACAATCTTGGCTAATAAAAAAGGACTGTAATTTGTATACAGATAATTGGAGTCCGGGGTATAGTGCAAGGTATCTAAATACTGTAAATCTTTTAGTAGTGCCTCATTACTGATGATTTTATGTTTGCCCCAACTGATTTTTGGGAGCCCCCCAGTATACTGTAATAAACTTTTGAGGCTTACTTTTTCTCCCCAACTAGGTAAATCAGGTAGGTGTTCTGATAGTTTATCATTGATATCCAATTTTCCTCTTTCTTGCAATTGCATTATGGCAATGGCAGGCAGTTCTTTGTAAATCGACCCGATATTAAATTGGTGCTCCTTGGTTAGTTTTTGCTCTAAATTGGCATAGCCAAAGCTATTATGATATACAATCTTCCCTTTACTGGAGACGAGTACAACTCCGTTGAATGCTTTCGAATTTACAAGAGAGGTAAAAAGGGAATCTATCTTGTCCGAGGCTAAAGCTTTCGGCATATTGGCACTGCCGATCAATGCAATAAGCATTATCAGTTTTAAGGTTACTTGCTTGTTTGTTGTCATGATGTAAAGGTTGTTTGGTCATCATGACGACCATAAGAGCTTTTTGTTACAACAGTGTCCTTTTCAGTTTTCCCACTCGGTGTGAAAAATACCGTCCCTATCGGTGCGTTCATAGGTATGCGAACCAAAATAATCACGCTGGGCCTGAATGACGTTTAGAGGTAATCGATTAGAGGTATAGGCATCAAAATAGGTAAGGGCATTTGACAACCCAGGCAGTGGTATACCGTTCATGGCCCCGAAACTTACCAATTCCCTCACCGAAGCAACGGTACTTTGCACCTTTTCCACAAATGATTTTGAAAGTAACAAGTTTTGCAACTCAGGTTCTGCCCGATAGGCTTCGGTGATATCAGCTAATAAGGCTGCTCGAATAATACAGCCTGCTCGCCATATTTTGGCGATTTCACCCAAATCCAGTTCATATCCGTATTCTTTACTAGCGTCACCCAATTGGTGCATGCCCTGGGCATAGGTCATGATAAACGCGAAGTAAAGGGCCTGTTCACATTTGTCTACAAGGGTAGATTTTATGACCTCTTCGGGTACTGGGCGTTCGTAGAGTTCATCAGCTAGGATACGCTCTTCTTTTAAGGCCGATATCTCTCGCATACTCACGGCAATGTCAATCGTTGGTACGGGAATACCCAAATCCATGGCATTTTGGGAAGTCCATTTCCCAGTTCCTTTTTGTTTGGCCTTGTCCAGAATCAAATCGACCAAATCACCATCCGTCAGGTCATCTTTCTGGGCAAAAATTTCAGAAGTAATTTCCACCAAAAAGGACTGTAAACGGCCTTCGTTCCAAATGCCATAAGTCTTGTGTAATTCTTGGTTACTTAGTTGTCCCGCTTTTTTGAGAAGGTCATAAATTTCAGAAGTCAATTGCATCAAACCATATTCGATACCATTGTGAACCATCTTGACATAGTTTCCTGCAGATTTTGGTCCTAAATAAGCGACACACGGTTCCCCTTTATATTTTGCGGATACGGCCTCGAAAATGGGTTTTACGTGTTGGTAGGCTTCTTTCGATCCCCCAGGCATGATACTTGGGCCCAATCGGGCACCTTTAGCACCACCCGAAACTCCGGCCCCAAAGAAGTTGATGCCTTTCTCTTTTAGATATGCCTCACGGCGGTCGGTATCGGTAAAAAAAGAATTTCCACCGTCAATTATGATATCACCCTCATCGAGCATTGGCAATAAATTTTCAATAACGGCATCAACAATCTTTCCGGCAGGTACCAATAACATTATTTTTCTAGGAGTGCTCAAAGCGGTTATAAATGTTTTAGCGTCTGTGCTGGCATTTACCTTTTCGGGGTCTCCACCTTCATCAATCAAGGCCTTGACTTTTTCTCCATCTAAATCATTACCATAGGCCGAAAAGTTGTTATCTGCCACATTGAGAATGAAGTTTCGTCCCATAACACCGAGACCTACCAATCCGAAATCATATGTATTTGCCATACTTCAGCTATTTCTCCCCTCAAAAGGAAATTCATAATTAGCAACCTAAAATAAACCTTATATTCGTTCTGCTCAACTAATCGGAGATATTCCTATGAAAAAAACCGAAAACCAAATATTGGTCATTTTTGGTGCTTCGGGTGACTTAACCGCCCGAAAGTTGGTTCCGTCGCTTTTTAACCTCTATTTGGCCAAGCAGTTACCTGAAAACTTTGTGGTCTTAGGGGTAAGTCGGAGTGACATGACCGATGGCGCTTTTCGAAAAAAAGTGGTTTTGGAAAGCAAGTACCTCAAGGAACGCTTGGAAGATTTAAAAGAAAACTATGTTTCCCAGTTTTCCAATCAGTTTTTCTATGAAGATTTGGGCAATGATTACAATACTTCTTACGAAAGATTGCGAAAGCGAATAGAAGATTTAAAGAACAAGTATAATACCTCAGGGAATATCATTTATTATTTGTCGACACCACCTACCTTATACCAGACCATTGCGAAGAACCTGGCAGAAGCAGGCTTAAGTACGCAGAACAATGGTTGGAAGCGTTTGATTGTGGAAAAACCGTTTGGCTATAGCTTGAAAACGGCTAAAACGCTGAACGCAGGGCTTCAGGAGCATTTTCAAGAGCGACAGATATACCGTATTGATCACTATTTAGGTAAGGAAACAGTACAGAACCTTCTGGTCACCCGATTTGCCAATAGTATTTTTGAGCCTCTTTGGAACAGAAACTATATCCATCACGTTGAGATTACCAATGCAGAAAGTGTAGGGGTGGAAAAAAGGGGCGGCTATTACGATACGTCCGGTGCTTTACGCGATATGTTTCAAAACCATCTCTTGCAGATTGTTTCTCTGATTGTCATGGAACCCCCAATCAGTGATGCCCCAGAAGATATTCGCAATGAAAAGGTAAAGGCCTTAAAATCACTGCGGATCATGAGGGATGAAGAGACGCTACATGACCATACCATTCGGGCACAGTACATGGCTTCTTCCATTGATGGAGCCCCGGTCAAAGGGTATCGCGAGGAAGATGGGGTCAATCCAGATTCTACGACGGAAACGTATGCCGCAGTCAAATTTTTTGTCGATAACTGGCGTTGGAAGGATGTTCCGTTTTATGTACGCACTGCTAAAAGAATGCCGACAAAAGTAACCGAGGCCGTCATACATTTCAAAACACCACATCATCAAATTTTCCAAGATTCTGGCCTTAATAGTAAAGACAATAAATTGATTATTCGCATTCAGCCGGATGAGGGAATTCTAGTGAAGTTTGGGGTCAAGGTACCGGGGCAGGGTTTTATGGTCGAACGGGCAAATTTGGATTTTAGCTATTCCGATTTAGCGGAGACGCACGTAATGGAGGCCTATGAACGCCTATTACTTGATGCCATGCAAGGCGATGCCACGCTCTATGCAAGGGCGGATGAGGTCGAAGCTGCTTGGGAATTCGTGGACCCTATATTGGAATATTGGGATACCGGTAAGGATGTACGCATGTATGGATACGCAGCAGGGGTATGGGGGCCTGAAAATGCGGATGATCTTATTGAGGGAATAGGTTTTTGGAGAAATCCTGGTCCAAATCTTTCTGATGACCCAGGGTTCTGTGTGATTTGCTAGATTCTAGATGACTGGAGGCTCGGGATTTAACTGCTACATTCAGGTATAACGGTGAAATCCTATCCAGTTGAAATACATTTAAAAGTAATGGAAGTAAGAATTTTTAAAGATAAACAGCAGGTTGCCAAACGATTTTCAACCTATTTTGCCGAGAAGGTGGCACAGCACGGGATATTTCATGTTGCACTATCGGGAGGGAGCACGCCCAAATTAATTTTTGATGTCTTGGCCGAAGAATATGGCGATACCATTGACTGGGGAAAAATTCATTTTTATTGGGGTGATGAACGATGCGTTTCTCCGACCGACGAACAGAGTAATTATAAAATGACCGTTGACCATTTGTTTTCAAAGGTCAAGTGTGTTGAGGGCAATATACATCGAATTCTTGGGGAAGCTGACCCGACGCGGGAGGCAATGAGGTATTCGAACCTATTGGAAATCAACTTGGATAGGATATCAGGAATTCCGCAGTTCGATTTGGTCATTTTGGGCATGGGTGATGATGGACATACCGCTTCTATTTTTCCTCATGAAATGGAATTATGGAATGCACACGATCACTGTGTTGTGGCAACGCACCCCGAATCAGGTCAGAAAAGGGTCTCTATTAACGGCACTATTATTAATGCGGCCAAGGAAGTTGTTTTTTTGGTCACTGGCGACAATAAAGCTAAAAAGGTGGATGAGATTCATAATAAAAAGTCAGGTTTCGAAAAGTACCCTGCTTCATTGGTCAATCCAACATCGGGAAAATTACTGTGGTTTATGGACAAAGCAGCAGCGAAAGCCCTCTAACCTAAATCTACTTTAACATTCTCTTCTGTCAGGTAGCTCAAGTATTCCTCAACGTTGAAATCATTGGTCTCATATTTAGTATCCCGTTGACCAGTGGCCAATTTTCGTTCTATGCTGCGGGCAAATCTTCTTAGCCCTTCTTTACTGGAAATCAAAAGACCAGGAACTTTGGCATTTTTACCATCTTCTGTTTTTGCTACCATTGTAAAATAAGAGCTATTGCAATGTCTTTTTCGACCAGTTGTAACGTTTTCGGCTTCCACCCGAACCCCAACGACCATACTGGTTCGCCCAGTGTAGTTGATACTGGCCTTTAAGGTGACCAATTCCCCAACATCAACGGGGTTCAAAAAATCTACACGGTTGACAGAGGCCGTTACACAATAGGTTTGTGAGTGCTTACAGGCGCAGGCAAAGGCGATCTGGTCCATTAAGCTCAGGATGTAACCCCCATGTATCTTACCGCCAAAATTAGAGTGTTGCGGTAGCATCAGTTCGGTTATGGAAACCCGGGACTCTTTAGAGGTTTTAAATTTTTTCATTAATTAAGGTGTGGTGATTTTTCAAGAGTAACATCAGTGATAAAATATTTTGTATCACCTAACCAAAAAAAGGTTGCGTAGCGCTCCTTACACGTCACCTTTACATATTTACCCTGAAAATTCTTTAGTTTGGAAATCACTCCTGCTTCAGAATTTTGAACTGAGAACCGGAAAATTTGTGCTCCTGAAATTCCTTGGCTGATTTCTCCTTCCCAAGTCTTTACCAATACCCCTTTGTTGCTAAACTTTATCAATTCTCCTGAACGATACCCCTCACTAAAGGGTATGTAATACACAAAGGTCAAATAGGCTGTAAAACCCAAAAGTACAACTGAGATGAAAATAAAAAGCAGTTTACGCATTTAGAGATTTAATTTAGGCTGCTCTTTTTCAGGCACGTTGTTGTCAACTAGTAGCTCATCTTCTTGGGCGCGTTTTAGTATAGGCTCCGGAATTGATTTCTTTGCTTTGGCCCCCATTTTCTTCAACTTTTCAATGCTGGTAACAATGTTGCCACGCCCTTCCACCAGTTTGTTCATTGCCCCCCGATATTCTGTCTTGGCCTCGTCCATCTTTTTACCCACTTTGGTCAAGTCGGAAACAAATCCTTCAAATTTATCATAAAGTGCCCCCGCCTGTCTTGCAATTTCAATGGCGTTACGCTGTTGCTTTTCATTGTTCCACATCGTATCAATAGTGCGTAATGTGGCCAGAAGGGTAGAGGGGGTCACAATAACAATATTTTTTTCAAAAGCCTTGGTATATATGGAGTTATCCTCATTGATGGCCACGGCAAATGCAGGTTCAATGGGTACGAACATCAAAACGAAATCCGGGCTTTCCATTTCATATAAGTCCTCATATTTTTTTGCGGATAATTGCTCAACGTGTTTTCTCAAGGAATTGATATGGTCCTTCAAATATTTGGACTTGTCCTCTTCATCCGTATTCGTATAGCGTTCATAATCTGTCAATGATACCTTTGAATCAACTATCATTTTCTTGCCATCGGGTAAATTGATGATGACATCAGGTAAAACCCGCGAACCATCTTCGCGTTTGAAACTTTGCTGTACGCTATACTCGCGGTCTCTCTCCAGTCCTGATTTCTCTAAGACCCTTTCTAGAACCAACTCTCCCCAATTCCCTTGCATTTTACTATCCCCTTTAAGTGCTTTAGTAAGGTTTTCAGCTTCTTGGGTAATTTTTAGGTTTTGATTTTGAAGGTGTAAGAGTTGTTCTTTTAAAGCGGAGTGAATACTAATATTTTCTTTTTGGGTTTCTTCGACTTTCTTCTCGAAAAGTTGGATTTTCTCTTGTAGCGGATTTAGAATCTGCTTAATGTTCTTTCGATTCTGTTCGGTGAACTTGGTACTTTTTTCGTCCAGTATCTTATTCGCGAGGTTTTCAAAATCTTTGGTAAATTTTTCTTGGAGCTGTTCTACCTCTTCTTTTTGTTCTGTATTGATACGTTGCAAGTTCTCTAAATCGGCCTGATAGCGCACGATTTGGTTGCCCAATTGTTCCTTTTCATGCTGCAGTTGCCGTTTTTCTTCACTTTCGAACATCAGTTTTTCATCAAGATTAGCGACAGATTGATTCAATTGTCTTTCCCGTTCTTCCCATACTTTATCAGTAGATCTCGTTTTAAGTTTTTGGATATAGATTCCTGTAAATACCCCTGCGATAATGGCAAATACAGCAATTAAAAGATGGATGAATTCAGCGCTCATAAAACATATTGTTAGAATAAAGATACTATTAATGTCATTCTGATAGCACTAAGTGAAGCGGAATCTAATTCGGATTTCTGAGGATTACTCTTACTGACCCAAAATACGCTAATCTCCGCGGGGAACTTTCAAAATATTGAGCCTTTTGGCCTACATCTTGGTCGAGTCATCTTCCCTAAATAGTATGTTCTACTTCTTTATTCTAAACGAAGCTGTTTTTACATCAAACACGACCAAATCAGAAGAAAATAAGTTGGAGAAGTAACTTTTTTCAATGAGTTCGTAGGGTTTTCCGAATGGATTATCTTTCCCATCTAAAATCAAGATTTTATCGCACAATTGAATGGCCAATTCGATTTCATGAGTTGAAAAGACGACTGTTTTTTCATATTCATGTGCCAGTTGTTGCAATAGTCTTAAAATCTGTACTTTGTTTTGAAGGTCTAGATGGGTAGTCGGTTCATCCAAAATGATTAAGGGGGTATCTTGTACCATAGCACGAGCTATCATAACCCGTTGTAGTTGTCCGTCACTCAGTTCAAAACACTTTTTGCCTCGAATAGTGTTCAAATGAAATTGTGAAATACCCGATTCAATTTTTATGCGATCTTTTGATGATAAGGTGCCCATCCAGTTGGTATAGGGCTGCCTGCCCAAAGCCAATACTTCTTCAACGGTCAGGTTTTTTGTGGCTAGGGGTTCGGTCAATACCAATGCTACCAATTTTGATAGATCATTAGTAGTTAAATTCTCGATTTTATTTTCAAGGATGCTCAGTTCTCCACCTAGTGTTCGTAGTAATTTGGCCATGGTCTTTAGCAAGGTAGATTTACCAATACCATTTATACCAACAATACCTACCAGCTCACCTTTAAAAAGTTCAAAATTGATAGTGTTTGCGATAACATTTTGGCCATAACCAATCGAAAGATTACAAATGGAAATCGTACAGGGCATTAAAAAAAGATTTTGCGTTTTTTTACTAATAACCAAATAACGACGGGAGCCCCAATGATACATGTAATTGCATTAATAGGAAGCACCTTTGCCGAAGTAGGTAATTGTGCCACCGTATCACAAAGTAACATCAGAATCGCTCCATATAGAAAAACGGCTGGAACAAGGGTTCTGTGCTCCATGGTGCTAAAAATTTGTCGGGTCAAATGCGGTACGGCCAGACCAATAAATGCAATGGGTCCAGCAAAAGCAGTTATACTTCCGGCCAATACCCCGGTAGCGGCAATGATTACCAGTCGTGATTTTTTGAGATGCACCCCCAAGCTCTGCGCATAATCTTCTCCCAATAAAAGGGCATTGAGGTTTTTTATGGAAAGTATGGTCAATACAACCCCTACTGCTACTATCGCCGCTAGTAAGGCAACTTGGGTCCAGCTCAAGCTCCCAACGCTGCCATAAGACCAAAAAATAAAGCGTTGTAATTGTTCCGCTTCTGAGAAATAGGCCAAAACGCTTACCACGGCACTGGTAATACTTCCAAACATTAACCCGATAATCAATAACGTCATGGTATCCCTGACCCTATTGGCCACAATAACGATGGCCAACAGTACCAAAAAGCTGCCTAAACTCGCTGCTATCACCAATGAAACTTCGGAGAATAAAAAACTACCCAAGAGGGTTGAACCCATTAAGAGCAAGGCAGCCCCTAGACTTGCCCCTGAGCTTATACCTAGTACAAACGGTCCTGCTAATGGATTTTGAAACAAAGTTTGCATTAAAAGTCCACTTAGTGCGAGTCCGCCCCCAACTAAAATGGAGGTCAACGCTTTCGGAAAACGATAATCAAGTAAAATATATTCCCAAGAGCTATTTTCCAAGGATTGCGCCATCAATGCTTTCAAGGTCTCAGCAAACGGAATGTTCACCGATCCCAGACTGACATTGAGTAATACGGCTCCTGTAAGAACAAGGAACAATAACAAGAACTTTAGCTTTCGATTTGAATTGAAACGCACTACTGCAAAGGTGTAAAAAAGTAGGGATTATGTTTGGGCAAAATCTCCGGATGGAAAAAATGTACCAAATCCTTCAAAACGAGGTCAGGTCTTTGTGGTGCCAATTCATAATAAAGAAGCCCACCGGAAGCTCCTTTGGTATTGGCAAAGGTATAGACCTGTTTGTCTTGAAATGCTTTAAACTGTTTGTAGTGCGAGTTGGCTTGTTTCATTTCTTCATACGAGGTGAATTGTGATGGAGCTACCCAGATATCTGCCTCCTTACCCTTTTCTAAAACATCTTCCAGACTTAAAGAGAGACTTCCATTTCCTAAGGATTTGTTATATAGATAAGAACCATTCGCGTCTTCAATAAATTGGGCTGCCCAACTATCGCCCTTTGGCAAATACCATACATCTTTATATAGCGCTCCACTCAGCACGGTAGGTTTTGATATGGCTTTTGTTGCCATTTGCTTTATCTTAAGGTACGAAGTTTCAATTTCAGTAAAAATACTATCGGCCTCGCGTTGCTTATTGAGCAAAACCCCAAAGAACTTTATCCATTCTGCTTTGCCCAAGGGGGTCTCTTCAGTCCAATCCCCATTAAACACAACCGGAATATTGGCCTTTTTAAAAAGGTCATAGGAACTGTTCTCATGGTCAATTCCAAAACCAATAATGACATCTGGATGTAGCGCTAAAACCATTTCAGTATTTAGGGTTTCATTATTGCCCAGTTCCTTTATCTTACCCTTTGTTATTAAAACGCGCGCAGGCATTGAAGAAATGTAGTTGGTATTGGGAAAACCCACTAACTTTTCTAACCCTCCCAGACTTTCCAAGGCCGGTATATGGGTCGTTGAAGTGGCGATAAGATTTTCAACAGGTGTGGTGATTATAGCGTCATAAGTGTCTGCGGAGAAAATACTATCAGCCAATCCGTCTTTCTGAACGATTAAATAGTTGAAGGTCTTCGAAGCACCAGGCCAAGGTCGATTTACTTTCACAACCGTATATCCATCATGCTGCTCAAGAGAAAAACTTTTGGCATATCGGGTGGTAAAGGACGTTGTTACAGATTCCTTTTGAAGATTCTCTTGTTTGTTGGTTGGGTTTCTCTTGCAAGAAACACAACATACCCAGCTTATGAAAAGAATGAAGAGCTGTTTTTTTATTCCCATATGATCAAAAGTAGCATTTTCGTCTAAAGGGGAAATACAAATGATTACCTTCGTCCCGAATTAAGGTTTCCGTCGAATGGGTTGACGGAATTAAAAGGGAATCCGGTGTGAATCCGGAGCTGTTCCCGCAACTGTAAGCATGTGCTGTCCCAATAGCTATTGGGATTCGGTACCCTATTTAATGAAAGGTTGTTATTTTCTTCAAACCACTGCGAAAGCGGGAAGGTAAAATAACAAATTGCAAGTCAGGAGACCTGCCTGGTTCAAACATAAATGTTAAACTTTCGGGATAGAGGTTTACATATGAACAACATATGGCTTTTCCGAGCAAATGAACTTTAAATGAACAAAAAATGCGTAGGTCTTTATGGCCTAGTATTGCTTTGTGGTGCTAGTTATGCGCAACAAGCAAATGACTCACTGAATGTGCAACAATTGGATGAAGTGGTGGTTTCTGACTCTAGATTTCAATTAAAACGGGAGCATTCAGGAAAAACGGTGATAAAAATCACCGCTGAAGAACTGGAACGCAACAAAGGACGTACCGTAGCAGAAGTAATTAATTCCAAGAGTGGAATAGAAATTAACGGGAGTCGAAGCGTTGCCGGTCAAAATCTCGGGTATTTTATCAGGGGTGGAAACAATAGGCAGGTTTTGATTCTTATTGATGGTATTCAAGTGAACGATCCTTCGCAAATTGCCAATGACTTTGACATTAGACTATTGGATTTGAATGCGATTGAATCCATTGAAATTGTAAAAGGTGCTGCCAGTACATTATACGGTAATTCAGCTGCAACCGCAGTAATTAACATTGCTACAAAGGCAGCCTCGACAGAACGTGTTGACTTGACGGTTACTTCACTTATTGGCACAAATGCTACCCAAGATGAAGAAACGCCACCCTTGGCCAATTTTAACAATGCGGTCTCACTCTCTGGAACTCTAGATAGATTTACTTACATGGCTTCATTCGCCAATCAATTTACAAATGGACTCTCTGCGGCTTCAGGAGAAAATACTGAGCAAGATGCATTTTCTCGATTCAATGCCGATATCACCTTGGGCTATAAGTTTTCTGACGCTTTAGACGTTAAAATATATGGAGGGCAAACCAAATTGAGAACAGATATCGACGGATTTCCTCCACCAAATTTTCAGTTTTCTGATACTGATGATCGCTCCACTTCAGAACAATATCGGTTTCGCCTTGCCCCTAAATTCAGGTATAAAAATGGAAGTGTAAACTTAAATTTAGGTTATACAGCTATTGATAGGGAAACGGTTTCGGACTTTCCTTCGACATTTGAATCTGAAGGATGGGTAGCAGATATTTTTAATAAATATGTTTTTAACGAAAACATATACACCATAGTGGGCTTTAATTACCAAAAGAACCAAACACTCTTTGGGGATGATGTGGAGTATACCAATAACGACCCTTATGCCAACCTTGTTTATGTTTCTGATGTTGGAATAAACCTCAACGTAGGAGGTCGATTGAACAATCATAGTGAATATGGAAGTCAATTCATATATAATCTCAATCCATCATACACTTTTGATCTCGGCAAAGGATATGGAAAAGTGTTCGGGTCATACAGCACTTCATTCATTGCTCCCAGCCTTTTTCAGCTCTTCGACCCAACTTTTGGTAATGCAGATTTAGAGGCCGAGGAAAACAGGACCATTGAAGCAGGTATTGAGGTCAAGATGTCAAAATCATTCCGGTTCAACGCCTTATTTTTTAATCGCCAGGAAGAAAATACCGTGCTTTTTACATTGATTGATCCTGATAATTTTATTTCACAATACACCAACGCCTTGGATGATGCCACTGCTCAAGGTATTGAATTTGAAATGATGGGAGAGGTTTTTGATGGACTCCATTTTAATGCAAACTATACGTTTACGGAGTTAAAGGAAGGAAATAGGGTGCGTCTTCCAAAGCATCGCGCCAATGGTACATTACGTTATGACATTACAAATCGCACAATGATTGGTATAAACTATCAATATGTTGGCAGTAGATTAGATACCGATTTTGGCATCTTTGAAGATGTGGAATTAGATTCTTTTTCACTTTTCGACTTCAACTTCTCACATCGATTTAAAAATGATAAGGTTAACGTTTTCGCCAATGTAACCAATCTATTCAATGAAGATTATGAAGAAATTATTGGATATACTACCCGTGGAAGAAATTTTAGTTTAGGACTTACGTTACATCTGTAAATGAAAAGAATGGTCACTTAGACATTTCTAGGTGACCATTTCTATTATTTAAACCGTAATGGTTTATCCAACAGCATAAGACCACGCTGCGATGTGTCGAATTCCACTTTATCTAGATTCTTAACTTCGGATGAAGAAGTAAATCTGGCGCCTTTTCCAGCCACGTTGGTAATAGCATCGATGGCTTTTGCCAGTAGCGGCTCGTTCGGATCCCCAAAAGTACCGAGATTAAAAATATCTTCGGCCAACTCAATATCTGGGCTGAGGCCTGCCGTATAGTCTGAAAAGCCATTGGCATTTTCATTCCTGCCGACAAGTGGTTGTATAATCCATCGGTTTTCAGGATTAATATCGTCTTCGTCGGCAGAAGAATACACAAAAGCACTTTCTTGGTCATCAACCAATGAAATTGAAAATTCATTCTTGCCCCTTGTGGTGGTACCAATATGAATGACTTGTATAAAAGGGTCCAACCCATTCATGACCAATTCACTGGCAGAAGCCGTTCGGTTTGTGCCCAGAACATATACCCGACTAAGATTTAACGAATTCAAGGGTTCGGTTATGGTCTTTTCGGGGTCATTGGGATCAGGAATGCTAACAACATCGGCAAAGAAATCACTAAGAAATTCGTCGTCGAGTTGTTCCTGAATCTTATTGTTCCAACGTTGCTTCGCATACAGGTCATTGGTGTTTTTTCCGTAAATCATGCTGGCCAATAAACGCGAGGTATTGACGGAGCCTCCGCCGTTATAGCGCATGTCCAATACTAAATCGGTCACCCCGTCCGTAACAAATTGCCCAAAAACGTCATTCAATTCCTTATTAAAATTTCGGTTGAATTGACGATACATCAAATACCCGATTTTTTGTCCGTTTACATCAAGCGTGGTAGCGAGCCTAATAGGATTTTCTTGAAAACCCTCTACTTTGGTTAGGGTTACCACTTCATCGGTACGCCCGACCAATCGATTCTCTGCGTCCAATTCGCCATAGTTCAAGGTATAACTATCAGGATTGGTGAGTTCTGAAAAGTTACTGCTCGTAAATTGAACACCGTTCACTCCCCAAAACACATCTCCTCTTTGAATGCCTTGGGCTTCAGCATCAGAACCAGGTACGACATTTCGAATAAAATAATAACGATTGTCATCACTGTCATCTGCGGTAAGGTTAACAACGAAACCCTGTAGGCCATTACTTTTTGAGATACCTGATAATGAATTCAAAAGGGTTTCAAAATCTTCGTTCCAAAAGGTAAACCTATCGTCGTCAAATAGAAGTCCCCTTAAAAACGTCTCTGGATCACTTTCGCTTTGTAAGAATTCTGTATATTCTTGGTCGGTGGTAAAGCGGTCATCTTTTAAGTCGGGCACTTGGTCTTGCCAAAAATACCAGAGGTTCATGGCCTGCCACATAAAGTTTTGTATTGTTACATCGTTTGCTGTTGGGTCGGGAGTGTCTCCGTTTTGGATACCACCATCGTCATCTTTGTCACAAGACAAAAGAAATAGTCCAAATAGTAGAAATACAAATATTTTTTTCATAGCGTTGCAATTTTCATTTTCGTCTCAAATTCCGTTCCATACTTACGAATGATTTTCAACTTTATGATGTAACAATTTGAACCTTAAAAACCCTAAAATAGGCACTTTCAAAAAAAAAAGAAACTGATTTGTAACAAAATTCATTGTTCATCGTCCTCATGGTGTACGTCTACATTTGACGAACAGCAGTAAACCACCAAATGCAACAGAAAGAATTTTTAACGCTTGTAATGCCTTTTAGGGATAAGTTATACCGCATGGCCAAACGACTTTTGGTTTCTCGGGAAGAGGCGGAAGATGCCACCCAAGAGGTATTATTGAAACTCTGGTCTAAAAATGAGTCCATGGGGCAGTATAAAAGTGTGGAAGCCTTCGCCATGACCATGACCAAGAATTTTTGCTTGGACCGTTTAAAGTCCAAGCAGGCGGGCAACCTGAAATTGGTGCACAGCAATTATCGTGACGAATCAACCTCTGTGCAGCGTCAATTGGAAGCCCAAGACAGTGTAAGTTGGGTCGAACGCATCATGGAGGAGTTACCGGAACAGCAAAAAATGGTCTTACAACTACGGGATGTAGAGGATTATGATTATGATGAAATCGCTCAAATGTTGGATATGAAACCAACGGCCGTTCGGGTTACTCTGTCAAGGGCCAGAAAAACAATTAGGGAAAAATTGCAAAAAAAACATAGTTATGGAATTGGATAAAACCATAGAAAAACTTTTGGAAAAGTATTTCGATGCTTCCACTACGGGGGCTGAAGAGCATGTGCTGAGAGATTATTTCTCCCAAGATTCAGTTGCGCCGCACTTGGAACAGTATAAGCCCATGTTCAATTATTTTTCTAACGCTAAAGAAGAGCAGTTTACCAAGCACGTTCCGCTAAAAACCAGAAAGAGCAATTATGGGTGGATTTCGACTGCAGCGGCTGTTTTTGTTCCTATAGCTATTGGGATTGGCATCTATTTTGGTCCCGATCAGTATCAGCGGTACCAAGAGAGAAAAGAGGCTGAGTTTGCCTATCAAGAAACCAAAAAAGCCTTAAATCTATTGGCCGAAAATTTTGGTAAGGGTAAAGAACATGTTGCCCATCTGAATGAGTTTTCGGTTGCAAAATCAAAAGTGTTCAACAAAAAGTAAAAACAAAAAACAAAACAATGAAAAATTACATATTAATGCTAGCCGTGGCCGTCTTGCCGTTATCAGGGTTTTCGCAATCACTGTTCGATAAGTATGAAGATTTAGATGACGTGACCTCAGTAGTCGTATCTAAAAAAGCTTTTGAGCTTTTGGCAAAGATGGATATAGAGGTTGATGATCCCGATGCCCAAGATTTTATGGACATTGCTACGAGTGTAAATAGTTTAAAGGTATTTACCACAGACAGTGAATCTATTGGCACCGATATGAAAGCATCGGTAACAAAATACCTCAAGTCGTCTTCTCTAACCGAGTTGATGCGTGTGAAAGATAAAGATGCCAATGTAAAATTTTACATAAAAGAAGGTAAAGACAGTGACCATGTTAGTGAACTGTTGATGTTCGTGACCGGTATTAAAGACGTGAAGGCCAATGGTCGTGAATTTGAAACTGTATTATTAAGCTTGACCGGCAATATTGATTTGAATAAAATCAGTTCTTTGACCAATAAAATGAACTTGCCCGAAGAACTGAACAAGGCGGGCAAAAAAGGAAAATAAACGATGATCAACATATAGGGCGGCGTACTTCTTTCGCCGTCCAATTTTGAACCCACAACAGTCTATGCACAGCAAAGTACACACTTAGTAAGCGAATCAAAATATCAATCAAAAATCACGAACATGAAAAATTCCATAAAATTACTTGTAATTACAATATGTCTGATGCCCCTAACCTCTTTTGGTCAATCGGCATTTGACCAATTAGAGGATTCTGAAAAAATAGGCACCGTCACCATAAGCAAAGGTATGTTAGGTATTGTTGCCAATATGTCTATTGATAACGCCGATCAAGACAAGCAAGACTTTTTAGACTTAGCAAAGAGTGTTAATGAGATTAAAGTATTCATTTCGGAAGACAAAATAGCTTCACAAACTATAAAAACCACCGCAAAGCAATACGTTAAGTCGTCAAAGATGGAAAGTTTAATGAAGGTAAAAGATGACGGTTCTGAGGTAAACTTTTATGTTGTTGAAGGCAAAGATAATGACCATGTAAATGAAATGGTCATGTTGGTCACAGATATGGAAAAGAAATCGGGGAAAGCGGATTTTGAAACGGTTTTGGTCACGATGACTGGAGATATCGATTTAACCAAAATAGGGTCATTGGTCAACAAAATGAATCTTCCAAAAGACCTTGAAAAGGCAGAAAGGAAGAAATAGTACTAGAAGTGAAATCGTACAGAAGCGCGGTGATATGCACGAGTTTCGTACAAAAACCAACAAAAGATGAAAAACATAGTTAAAATGTTAGCCCTTACAGGTTTGATATTGGTCTCTTCTTGTGCATCACAACAGAGCTTACAGGAATATTATGTCGATAATAAGGAGAATCCAAATTTCATTTCATTGGATATTCCCGCGAGTATTCTTAAAATGGAAGAGGTCGATTTGACAGATGAACAAAAAGAAGCTGTTGAGTCACTCAGGAAATTCAATCTATTGGCTTTCAAAAAAACCACTGATAATGAGGCAGACTATACGTTGGAGAAATCCAAGGTAAAGCAAATTCTAAAAAATGAAGATTTTGTCGAGTTGATGAAAATCAATTCTTCATATGGTAAAGGAGTCATTAAATACTTAGGTGAAGATGATGCCATCGATGAGGTCATTCTATATGGTGATAGCAAAGAAAAGGGGTTCGCCTTGGTTCGTGTTTTGGGGAAAAACATGAATCCGGCGCAAATCATGCAAATCATGCAGGCCATTCAAAAATCAGATTATCAAGGAGAAGGCTTGGGAGAGATTGGAAAATTCTTAAAGGGATAATCTATATCTCGAATACGTTAAAAATTGAAATCCCGATACGAAGGTATCGGGATTTTTTTACTTGATTTTACTTTTTCACAAGGCATATGGGTGACTTCTTTGGTATATTGGTGTCGAAAGTCTTAAAGAACTAAGAACAAAACGAAAATATCATGGAAAAAGCACAAGAGTGGATAAATTATGGTCTTGATTTGGCCAAAGAGTTTGGCCCCAAGCTGATAACGGCCCTACTGATATATATCGTCGGTTCTTGGATTGTCAAAAAAATTGTTGGAGCCCTTCGAAAAGTAATGGCGAAAAGCAAATATGATGAGTCGCTACAAAAATTTTTACTGAGTCTTTTATCATGGACACTCAAGGTATTCTTGATTCTTTTGGTGATTTCCCAACTTGGCGTGGATGTAACTACGTTTGCTGCAGTGATTGCCGCCGCGGGTTTAGCAGTAGGTCTTGCATTGCAAGGTTCACTCTCCAATTTTGCTGGGGGGGTGTTGATTATGATTTTCAAGCCTTACCGTATAGGCGATTTGATAGAAGCTCAAGGGGTATTGGGTGTAGTTAAAGAAATAGAAATTTTTACCACAAAGTTAACTACGCCAGAAAATAAATTGGCTATTGTTCCCAACGGAGCTATGGCAAATGGAAATATTATCAATTATACTGCAGAGGGTAAAATTCGTGTTGATACCGTAATAGGAGTTGCTTACGAGGAAGATATCAAACAGGTCAAAGAGGTTTTAATGAACGTTTTAACCTCAAACCCCAAAGTAATGCAAAACCCTGCCCCTTCGGTCAATGTGTTGGAGCTGGCCGACAGTTCAGTAAACTTTGCAGTGCGCCCCTTTTGTAAGCCTGAAGATTATTGGGATGTTTATTTCGCAACGTATGAGGGATGTAAATTAGCACTTGATGCTGCTGGAATTGAAATTCCGTATCCTCATGAAGTGGAGGTCGTCAAACAGGCCAAATGAGATAAACGAACTATATATCAGTAAAAGAGGCTGTCTAAAAGTGAAGTTTTGTTCACCCGTAAGCATTTCAGGTTCTCTTAAAATATGTTGGAATTCTGAAATGAACTCAGAATCGTTGTTGTGTTTGCTACGGTCTTTTTTTAAGGTCAACCGAAGTGAAGGTAATTTTGATGTTTCAAAGATCAGACCCCAGTATAATTCGATGGGGTAATTTCCTTTAACTCTGCTTTTATTTCATCAGAAACCGCCAAGGTCTCAATAAATTCCGCCATCGTTTTTTGGGTAACTTTTTTGTTCGTTCTAGTCAATCCCTTGAGTGCTTCATATGGATTGGGATACCCTTCCCGTCTCAAAATCGTCTGAATGGCTTCTGCCACTACGGCCCAATTATTTTCTAAGTCGGCTTCAAACTTTTCTTGATTTAAGACCAATTTGCTGAGTCCTTTTAAGGTCGATTGAAATGCAATCATGGTATGGGCAAAAGGTACCCCCACATTTCTTAACACTGTGCTATCAGTCAAATCACGCTGTAATCGCGAAATAGGTAATTTAGCTGATAAATACTCAAAAATAGCGTTGGCGATACCTAAGTTCCCTTCCGAATTTTCAAAATCAATCGGATTGACCTTGTGTGGCATGGCCGATGAGCCGACCTCTCCCTTTTTTATCGTCTGCTTGAAGTAATCCATAGATATATACGTCCATATATCGCGATTTAAATCAATTATAATCGTATTGATGCGTTTCAGACCGTCAAACAGTGCGGCCATATGGTCGTAATGTTCAATTTGTGTGGTAGGGAAAGAATGATGTAGCCCTAAGTCCCCTTGAACAAAAGCTTCGCCAAAGTCTTGCCAATCAATTTCAGGGAAAGCCACTTGGTGCGCATTAAAATTTCCTGTTGCCCCACCAAATTTTGCAGCGGATGGAATATCGTTCAATAGCTCAAATTGTTGTTTTAGCCTCTCAACAAACACCGCAATTTCCTTGCCCAATCGCGTAGGGGAAGCGGGTTGACCATGGGTACGGGCCAACATCGGAACGTCTTTCCAAGTGTTTGCCAGTGTTTTCAGCCTTTCAAATAATTCCATATACAAGGGCACGTACACCTCGTTCATTGCTTCTTTGATAGATAGAGGAATAGCAGTGTTGTTGATATCTTGAGAGGTTAATCCGAAGTGAATGAACTCTTTGTATTTTTCAAGACCCAAACCATCGAATTTCTCTTTGATAAAATATTCAACCGCCTTGACATCGTGGTTGGTCGTCTTTTCAATTTCTTTAATGGCTTTGGCATCATTGCTTGAAAATTTCAAGTATATGTTTCTCAGCTGTGAAAACGTAGTGGTATCAAATTCATAAAATTGTGGAACGGGTAGTTCACTTAAGGCAATAAAATATTCGATTTCGACCCGTACCCGATATTTTATCAATGCTTCTTCGGAAAAAAAAGGAGCGAGGTTGGCTGCTTTGTTTCGATAACGCCCATCTATTGGCGAGATGGCATTCAGTTGCGTTAGTGACATTAAGTTGATTTTTTGAAAGCTATAAAGATATGGGTTAAACACCTAATTCTTTGAGCAGTGAAAGGGTTTTAGTACCACGGTTTTTAAAACCTGCAGTTCCATCGATTATTTGAAGCTCCAAGACCGACTTAAGCTCAGGTCTTATCCATTGAAATCGTTCCCCTAGATAAAATAGGCTGGTCATGGCAAAAACCTTGGTAGCGACCTTGTGTTCCCCAATGAGCCAATCAAAACATACCTCGGTCATGATTTCTTGGTGTTCTAGTGTAATACTACTAATGAAGGTTGCCTCTTTTTTGATAAAAAAGGCCTCGTTCAAAGCTTCCAGAATACGTGCTATCGGGCGTATGGAGCTTTCCCAAGTGATTTGGGGCAGCAGTGCTATTAACCGGTCAATGTGGGGAAGCAAATAGTCCAATCTTTTCCGCATCAAGTGCTCCAAGGCCCAGCAGGCATTGAAGTTCTCTTTTGATTTATCCTGTTTAAGGGTAGCATTCAAAAGGTTGCCCACTAGCTCGGGAAACTCAAGAAGTTGAACAACCAGGGAATCAATTTTGGCTTTGTCCATCCTTTCAGCATACAACCGCTGTTCCAGTTCTTCGCTGGTCATGATCGATATAATTGATCAATCAATTGTGGGACACCCTCTGTAGCCGGTTTAGGGATTATGGTAAGATAATCAAAATCGGCTTCTCGAATATTGGGCTTCGGATCAATAAAGTAAATAGGGATGCCTTTGGCAATATAATTGATCAAGCTCGCTGCAGGATATACTTGCATTGAGGTACCGATAATAACTAAAATATCTGCTTTTGAAGTAATTTCTATGGCCGGTTCCAGCATGGGGACCATTTCACCGAACCAAACAATATGCGGGCGCAGTTGATGGCCACTTTCATCCAAATCGCCCATGACCAAATCTTCTGTCCAATCAAGAATGTAGTTTTCATTTTGGGTACTTCGCACTTTGGTCAGTTCGCCATGGAGGTGCAACACGCTGGGGCTCCCAGCCTTTTCATGAAGGTTATCCACGTTTTGAGTAATGATGTTCACTGCAAATTGGGTTTCCAAATCGGCCAAAGCCAAATGTCCGGCATTGGGTTTGACTTCTTTGAGTTGTCTTCTGCGTTGATTGTAAAACTCCAAGACCAGTTCAGGGTTTCTCGCGAAACCTTGAGGAGAGGCAACTTCCATAACATCACGCCCTTCCCAGAGACCATGGGCGTCGCGAAAGGTTTTTAAACCACTTTCCGCGCTCATGCCGGCACCAGTGAGCACAACTACTCGTTTTTTTTCCATGAATCAAAAATAGGGTTTCGAGACTTTTATGGAACTGAAACAAAAAAACTATCTAAGAATAAGGTCACATTTCGGAACAAATACTGGGTTATGGGAATGTAACTTTTAAGAAAAGGAAGAAGTCTAAAGTCAAAGAATTAAAAAGGCAAATAGAAGGAACTGCCCGTTAATGGATTTATTTTTACCATTGTATATGGATTTCGATACTGATTTGCTGGCCTATTTGGAAGGTTTTCTGACCGAAAAACGAAAACAACGGTTTTTAGAAATATTGTCCAATCGCACTAATTTTTTAACCGTAGCTATAGAAGACGTTTATCAATTGCACAATACCAGTGCTGTAGTACGTAGTTGTGATTCTTTTGGTATTCAATCCGTACATGTAGTGGAAGAGCGCTACGAAGAACGATTGGATAAAAATATCGCTATGGGTGCTCAAAAATGGGTAGATATTCACCGTTACACAACTACGGAAAACTGTATTGCCTCCCTCCGTGAGGCCGGGTATCGTATTGTGGCAACGACTCCGCATGATATCTCCTATCCGCTAGAAAACTTTGAACTGGATAAGAAAACGGCCCTTTTCTTCGGAACGGAGTGGAACGGACTTACTGATATCGTTAAAAAAGAGGCCGATAGTTTTTTACATATACCGATGGTTGGTTTTTCAGAAAGCTTGAATGTTTCTGTTTCCGCTGCTATTATATTTCAAAATTTGACCGCCCGATTAAGGAATTCAGCGGTACCATGGCAACTCACAGTACAGGAAAAACTCCACAAACGTTACGATTGGGCCAAAAAATCCATCAAGAATGTAGAGCAAATCATTAATCGCTATAAAGAATGATGTTCAGTTATGCTTCGCATGGCAGCCTCTTTAGTGAATCCGTTCTTTGTATTAGCGGCGCAGCAATGTTGGTAGTGCTATTTATTAAAATAAATATACCGCATGAAATACTAAAAATTGAAAGAACTATTCAACCAATTCCAAGAGCGCCGTATCGTATGGGGTATCTAAAATAGCCTTGCCATTGGTCACCATTACCTTGGTATCGGAATAAGCATCATGCAATAGCGTTCCATCTCCAAAGAAACCCTTGACCCAAAGTGATTTCTTTCCAAGGGGAAGGTCAAGTGCGACGACGACCTTATCGCGAAAATCCCCGTCGACATAAGTTCTTGAGAACACATAGGGTTTTTTGGCTAATCTTTTATGCTTTCCGGCACCAATTGCGGGGTGGTCCCTTCTAAATTTGCCCAATTTTTGCCAATGCGCATGCACCTTTTGAAATTCAACTTTTTCCAAATCTTCCCAATTCATAAAAGAACGAAGATTGGCATCACCCTCAGCCCCGTTAATTTTTAAGGGACGCATGGTCTCATCCCCATAATATACTTGAGAAGCTCCTGGTGTCAAAAGAAGCATATTTGCCGACTTAAAAGGCGTATTGCGGTCAGGGTCAAAAGGACTTCCGTCATCATGGGAAGTGAGATAATTTAGTACACTTTTACCTTCAAATTTCGTATTCAGGACATAGCTATATTTACGAAAAACCGGTTCATAGGTTTTTTTGGCATCATTTTTTAAATCAAAATTAATAAGGCCGGTAAATCCGTTGGCAAAGTAGTCTACTTTTTTGTCACCGAAATCAAACGCTCTTCCTCCTGTGATGCCATAATTATAGACTTCACCAACCATATAAAATGGATTTTCATCCAATACTTTTTGAGGATGTTTCTTTTTCCAGGTATCAAAAGCGTATTCTGCCTCTTTGCGGAGTTCACCCCAGGCATTTTCATTTGCATGTTTGACAGTGTCGACGCGAAAACCATCTATCCCATATTCATGAATATAATCAGTGAGCCATTTGATGATATAAAATCGTGGCGCCCGTGGGTAGCCCGTTCTTTCAAAGAAAATATTGAGTTCATCCAATTCTTGGCTTAATCGCCCCTCCTCCTTCCATTTGGCCAAAAGCGTATCCGGTAATTCTACGGGTTCATTCGACTCGGTAAGAATGTCAGGGAGATTTTTGACCAGTGTGCAGGCGGTGGTATTTTCATACGAATCAAACGCACAGGTAGGTGACGTTCGGACCCATTCCTCAGGCCAAACTGGGTCAATTTCAGTAACTGGACCAGTATGGTTTAGAACAACGTCGAGTAAAATACGGATGCCCTGTTCATGTGCGGCTTCTACCAATTGCAACAAGTCATTCTTTGTGCCAAAATTCGGGTCAATGGTCGTCCAATCCTTTGTCCAATACCCATGATATCCATAAGTGGTTCCGGTTCCTTCATCTGTGGCTCCGTGAATTTGCTCAACGATAGGTGTGAACCAAATGGCGTTAATGCCCAAATCTGAAAAATAACCTTCATTGATTTTTTGAGTAATACCCGCAATATCCCCACCTTTAAAACCTCTAAGTACAGCAGTAGAATCTTTCCGTTCAAAGTTGAGGTCGTTTTCAGGCCGTCCATTGTTAAAGCGATCGATAAGAAGAAAATAGATGTTCGCGCCTGACCAAACAAATGGTTTTTTTTGTGTTTTCTCCTCGGTTAACGTATTCGGGGTGGTTTTGGTGCTTTCTTGGGATTGGTCTTTTCGAGCGTTTTTACAGCCAAAAAGAGCGGTTAATATCGACACAGCGATAAGTAGTTTTCTCATGCTTTGAGGATTTGCCCTAAAGCTATAAAATGCTATTTAGAATCTAAAATTTATTTGGTGGAGGAAGGAGCCACCGAAAGGTTTACGTATTAATTTCTATTAAGAACCCTATATTCCTCATAACAACTGCTAATGGCATCAAGTATTTGTAAATCGTTGGCCGTTTCAATAAAGGAACGTGAATAGTTACAATTGTTTAAAATGTCCTGTATATCCATCTTATCGAGTTGAAGCAATTCGGTCAACGTTTCTCGGTCGAATTTTTGGGCCAACAAATTTCTAATGTTGTCATCTTGCTTCATTTTCCTCAATTTTCGCATCTGCTGGGGCTTCTTTCCAAAAAGATTTCGAAGTAGGTCGGCAGGGTTTAATATGGCACCCAGTACTTTGGTTACGGCACTCGGACTTTTACTGCCCGCTTCATAGCTTTTGTTCAAGCCTGATATGCTATATTGATAAGCGTTGTTTACCGGTAGGTTTTTCACATCAATTTCTAAATACCCTGTTAGTTGATATGGTCTGACAATCACTTCCTCCAAGGCAAAGGCCAATTCTGTCAATGCAATTTTGGTGTCATCGAACTTGAACATATCATTGGTGACCCGAACCTTTTGGGGCTTAAAGCCCAAGTAGGTAAAATATAAGGTATCATTCACGGCTGCAGTTATTTTGAATCGTCCTTCTTGGTTGGTGATCGTACCAACCACACTGTTTAGGTTAATCACGTGAACACTTTCTAAAGGAAACTCGGTTTGCACGTTAATGACTTGGGCCGTAAATTCTTGGGGCTGCATTTCTTGCTCATTTTCTTGGGCCAAAACATGAAATCCAATCAATAATAGTAGAAATGATATAATTCTTTTCATGAAGCAACTTTCAATCTTCAAGGTACAAAACAATGGAATTTAATGGTTTTGTTGTCGCAATTGGGAACTCCTTAACTAAAAAAATCCAGGATTTCGACCTTTACCCCTTCTACTTGATGATTTCTTCCGCTTGGCATAGGGTGCCCCTGAATCCCTTCTATTGCTTCTTTTTCTTTCGCGTTTTTTGCCTTTACCACCTCTACCGGGGTTTTTGGAAACTTCAACATTAATATATCGACCATCGATTTTGAAATCTTGAAAAGTCTCCAAGACCAAAGGGGTAATATTGGCGTCGGTATTGAAAAAGGAGAAACTATCTTTGGTATCTACCTTGAAGATATCATCTCTATCGAGGCCCAGTTGGTCTCTCAGAAAATCTTTTAAAGACATCCAATCATATCCGTCACGCTCTCCTACATTGATAAAATAGCGTACAGAACCATCTTTGGGCAACTCGCCTTGATTGTTATCCCTTCTAGAGGATTTTTGATCTTCAAGATCGCGGGTCTTACTGTAATAATTGAAAAAGCGTGTAAATTCTACCGAAACCATTTTTTTGATGATTTCATCTCGGTCCAGTCCGTCCAAAACATCGTAAATGGCGGGGAGGTAGGTTTCAATTTCTGAGTTAATTTTGGTGTCTCGAATTTTACTGGCCAAATGGTACAGTTGAATTTCACAGATTTCAATCCCTGTTGGAATTTTCTTTTCAATAAAATCTTGCTGTATTTTCTTTTCGATTGCCTTGATTTTTCGCATCTCACTTCGTGTCACAATGACCATAGAAATACCTGATTTACCAGCCCTGCCGGTTCGACCACTTCGGTGAGTGTAGGTCTCTATCTCATCGGGCAGTTGGTAGTTGATAACATGGGTGATATCATCGACATCAATGCCCCGTGCGGCGACGTCTGTTGCCACCAACATTTGAATCTGCTTTTTACGGAATGCATTCATGGCTAGATCGCGCTGGTTTTGGCTCAGGTCACCATGCAGGGCCCCAGCGTTATAACCATCTTCAATCAATTTTTCTGCGATTTTTTGGGTGTCTCGTTTGGTACGGCAGAAAACGACTGAAAAGATTCCCGGATTGGCATCGGCCAACCGTTTGAGTGCTGCATAACGGTCACGACCGCCAACGACATAGTATTCATGTTGCACCGTAACGGCACCAGCATTCTTGGATCCGACGGTAATTTCCTTGGGTTTGTGCATGAACTTCTTGGCTATGCTGGCCACTTCTTTTGGCATGGTTGCCGAAAACAACCAAGTGGACTTATCGTCAGGGGTATTGGAAAGAATATCTCTAATATCTTCATAAAAGCCCATGTTCAGCATCTCGTCCGCTTCATCTAAAACGCAATATTCAATTTTTGAAATATCAACGATGCCCCTTTTTATCATGTCTTTCATCCGACCTGGGGTGGCGACTACGATTTGCGCGCCTTTTTTTATCTGTTTCGCCTGCTCGGTGATACTGGCACCACCATAGATGGCCACGATATTTACTCCTTTTTCATATTTGGAGTACAGTTGCATTTCATTGGTAATCTGCAGGCAAAGTTCGCGTGTAGGCGATAAAATCAGACCTTGGGTGGTTCGGCTACCTGCATTGATTTTCTGTAATAAAGGAAATCCGAATGCGGCGGTTTTTCCTGTTCCTGTCTGCGCTAGGGCAACCAAATCGGTTTCATCTTCCAATAAAATGGGAATGGCTTTTTCTTGGACCTCCGACGGGGATTCAAATCCTAAATCAGAAATAGCGGATAATAAGGACTCTTCTAGCCCTAAATTTTCAAATGGTGTCATACATATGTCTATAAACTCGCTGGTTGTATGCTGTATCGAGCGAAACCTTATAAACAAAGCCCATCACAGCACTCCTCATTGTACCCAATTGTGGTGGGCGCGACATTAAATAAGCGGCAAATGTACGCTTATTTCAATTGGCAGGTCATATGGTATGTAAAAATGAAATCAATTGCTGTATAGCCCTTGCCCGATGGCTCATGGTATTCTTGATTTCTAGGGATAGTTCTCCGAAAGTCTTTTCGAAACCTTCAGGTCTGAAAATAGGGTCATATCCAAATCCCTTATTGCCGGAGGGATAGTCTGTGATATCACCCTTGACTTCGCCCTTAAAAAAATGATGGTTTCCCTTTAGATTTAAGGCGATAACGGTTTCAAATCGCGCAGCTCTATCCTTTTTATGCGCAAGCTCCCTCAGTAATTTTGTCATATTTGCGTCGGCATCTTTTTGTTCTCCTGCGTATCGTGCTGAATAGATACCAGGCGCACCGTTCAGCGCATTCACCAATAACCCTGTATCATCTGAAAAACAAGAAACACCATAGGTATGATATATGTAGTTTGCTTTGATTTGGGCATTTTCTTTTAAGGTAGCGCCTGTTTCGGCAATTTCGGCAACGCAACCAATGGATTCTAAGGAAATCAATTCAACGAAATCAGGAAGCAATACCTTTACTTCATCAAATTTGTTTCTATTATGTGTAGCAAAGACCAATTTCATGAATACACTTTAGCGAAGCAAATGTAGTATTTTCGAAAGATGAAAATGAAACTGTTTCCTCCGGTGGTCACGTTAATTTTTGGGGCGCTTATGTATTTGTTGAATCATATTCTGCCCACTGGGTCATTTGATTTTTTTGGTCGAGAACTCATGACCTATATTGTTTTGGCGATAGGGGGTTTGATTTTCGCCATTTCGGTATTTCAATTTATCAAGGCGAAGACCACTACAAACCCCATTAAGCTTGAGCAGGTAAGTACCTTGGTGACCGGCGGAATTTATAATTACACGCGAAACCCTATGTATTTGGCCATGCTACTTTTTCTTATTGCCCTTGGGCTGTATTTAGGAAACGCATTCAACACCTTGGTTGCTGCGGGCTTTGTGTATTACATGAACCATTTTCAAATCAATGAGGAAGAAAAGGCCCTGACCGAAAAATTTGGAAAAACTTACAAATTGTATTGTAAAGCAGTACGACGGTGGTTTTAATTTTTGGAATTTACCAATATTCCTGATAAAAAATCATGAAATCTATAGTGGTAAATGTCTTTTTATGATTGAAAAGTTGTTTTTATCGATATCGATTACCTGAACTTAAAAGAATAGCTATTTTTAGCGCTTTAATTTTTTATAATGGTGGAAACCACACGTAAATATGTTTTTGATTTTGATAGTACCTTAACACAGGATGAGGACCTCGACGTGTTGGCTGAAATGACATTAAGAAATAAGTCCAATCGAGATGAAATACTTGACGAAATCCAACATATCACCAATTTAGGTATTGATGGTGAAATCTCTTTTACCGAATCTTTGGAAAGAAGGATAAAGTTACTGGAAGCCCATAAAGAGGACTTGAGGCCTTTGATTGAAGAGTTGCGTCTTAAAATTTCAACATCGATTAAAGAGAACAAAGCGTTTTTTCACTCCCATGCCGACGATATCTATGTTATATCTTGTGGTTTTAAAGAGTTTATTGACCCTATTGTTGCGGAATATGACATTCCATCAGAACGGGTACATGCCAATACTTTTTCCTTTGATGATCAAGGAAATATTGTAGGCTTTGACGAAACAAACGTGCTTTCATCCCATAACGGTAAAATAGTATGCTTAAAGAACCTTAACTTAGAGGGTGAGGTTCAGGTCATTGGTGACGGGTACAGTGATTATGTGATGCGTGAAGCAGGAATCGCCGATAAGTTTTTTGCTTATACCGAGAACGTACATCGAGAAAAAGCGGCAAACAATGCTGATTATATTACGCCCAACTTAAATGAATTTTTATTTGTGAACGATTTGCCCAGAAAAATATCCTATCCTAAAAATCGAATCAAGATTTTGTTGTTGGAAAATGTGCATCCCGCGGCTTTTGATAACCTTTCAAACGATGGTTTTTCGGTAGAATTAATAAAGCACAGCCTTCCTGAAGAAGAGCTGATTGAAAAGATCAAAGGAATTCACGTTTTGGGCATTCGCTCCAAGACCCAAGTGACCCAAAAAGTGCTTGAGGCAGCTGATAGACTTCTGGTGGTAGGTGCTTTCTGTATTGGTACGACACAAATAGACCTTCCTGCTGCGAAGAAAAAAGGCGTTATCGTTTTCAACGCCCCTTATAGTAATACACGTTCTGTGGTCGAGCTGGCCATCGGACAGATAATTATGCTCATGCGCAGTGTGTTTCCCAGAAGTACCGAAATACATGAAGGAAAATGGTTCAAAACGGCGCTCAATAGCCATGAAGTGCGGGGGAAAAATTTGGGCATCGTAGGCTATGGAAACATTGGCAAACAGCTTTCCGTGCTGGCAGAGGCCATGGGTATGCGTGTTTACTATTATGATGTTTCCGACAGACTTGTGCTGGGTAATGCTATAAAGTGCAATACGCTTGAAGACCTTTTAAAGGTTTCCGATGTAGTAACCCTTCACATTGACGATAATAAGGCCAACGCGAATTTTATCGGGGAGCGGGAAATTAATCAAATGCGTGATGGGGCCATGTTCATCAACCTCTCCAGAGGATTTGTGGTTGATATTCCTGCGCTTGTTTCAGCGCTGAAGTCGAAAAAGTTAGGTGGTGCTGCCATAGATGTTTACCCTCAAGAACCAAGAAGCAATGGTGAATTTAAATCGGAGCTTCAAGGTTTGGAAAATGTCATATTGACCCCTCATGTGGGCGGAAGTACACAAGAGGCCCAACGCGATATCGCCGATTTTGTTCCGAATAAAATTATGGACTACATTAATTCAGGTTATACCGTAGATGCAGTGAATTTTCCCAATATTCGATTGCCCAAGCAAAATAACTCACACCGCTTTTTACATATTCATGATAATGTACCGGGCGTGATGGCTAAAATAAATGAGATATTGGCCAAGTTCGAAATGAACATTACTGGGCAATACTTATCGACTGACCCAGAAGTAGGATATGTAATCACCGATTTGGACAAAGATTATAAAAAAGAGGTGATACGGGCGCTTCGGGATATTGAACATACCATTAAGTTCAGGGTGTTGTATTAAATGGGCAGATTGAAAAAATATATTTTTTTTCTACTTCTTTTCAACGGTGTTGGCTTATTAGCCCAATTCAAGGATTTTGTTCCTGCAAAATTATATCTCAAAAATGATTCTGTTTTACATGGTCAAGCCAAACTTCCTTTGTGGGGAAAAATAGCCGGCTATAAAGGAAAAGAGAGTATTCGATTTTTGCGTTCGGGAACAAAAGGGATGGAAAAGTTTGATGAAGAGACCGTAGATTCTATTATACTTAAGGTTTCGCATGCTTTTAAAGTCATAAACGGAGGTAAAAAGGAGAAGAAATCCATAAAGACCTCTGAAAAGTTCGTTTACAGATTTTTGGGAAGCCAGAGGCCACAATTGGTAAAAGAATTTCGAGTAGGGTCAAGAAGGGTATATGAAAAAATTAGATTGATCAATCAGGGTGGGATGGTATCGGGAACGGCCACTTTCCCAAATGCTCACATGTATAGCTTTAAGGGCATGGCAAAACGGGGGCACTATTTTTTTTATGAAGGAAGTGAAAAAAGATTAATTCCCTTACCCAATGCAGATATTGAAAGTTTTATTGGTTGGTTCGACTATTGCCAAGAACTGGTAAAGTCTTATGAATCTTTTGGTAGGCAGCTGCATCCGTTGGAAATAGTTGAACTGCTTAAAAAATTTCCTGACTTAGAAACGTGTAGTTTAAAGGATTAATGACTATAGATATTAATGTCTCTGCCAAGCTACTGGATTAAGGGTAACCACGACAACAAAGACCAAAGGGTTTCACACATGCCTAGGTTCGTTTCACAACATTTTTAATGACGCCTATATTTTTAGATATAAATTGTAGGTAAATTCTTATTTATTAAAGTTGGCATCATTGAAAATAGGAAAATCTAGTTTACTTAAAAAGGGGTTTAGAGCGTATTATTTGCTTGTGGTTTCCATCATTGTATTGACGATTGCCATACAGACAATTGTTCAGTATTCTTTGGATAAGCAGCGAAACACCGCCTTGGTGGTCAACCTTTCAGGAAGACAACGAATGCTCAGTCAGCGGCTTTTGAATGAAACCTATTCTTGTCGCTATCACAATTGTGACTATGCCGAGTTGAAGCTGACTTTGAACAAATTGCTACAAATGAACCAAATTCTTCAAGAGGGTAGTGAGAATTTGGACATTGATCCTTTAAGTAATGCAGAAATTGCCGCTAACTTTAAAAGATTGCATCCACATGTGATTTGGTTTCAGTCCAATTTATCGGATTTGCGAAAAGTAGGTAAGGTTGCCTTTAATGATGCCCGTTTTCGCGTAGATCGGTTTTTGGAAATTATGGACGATATCGTTTTTCAATTTCAAAAACAATCGGAAGAAGACATCAAGGCCATGCGTATCATTGAGCTTGAACTGGCTATTTTCTCTGTATTTATCGTCTTGTTTGAAATCTTCTTCATTGTGAATCCGATTATCAACCGTATTATGAAGCAAAAGAAAAAATTGACTGAAATTGCCTGGCATCAGTCCCATGTATTCGCTTCACACATGAAAAATATAAAGGACTTACAATACGTAATGAAGGTGGAGAAGAATAACGAGAGGAGGGATGAAATCGTAAAATTCATTTATGAGGAATTGGATCAATTAAATAAAGTCTCCCAAAGCATGCAAAATTCACTCAAGAAAAGCGAGGAGATTGATTTACCCCATCAAAAGGTATTGAAGAAAGTGGAAGACATGTTAGAAAAATATCACATCGTGCCTTCAGAGGAGATTACCGATGATGATATGGTTCATTCCTCAAAATCGTAAAGGCGCGGTAGAGTTGCTCCACAAAAAATAAGCGCACCATTTGATGAGAAAACGTCATGGCCGATAGGCTGATTTGCTGTTGAGCCCTTTGGTATACCGCTTCACTAAAGCCGTAGGGACCACCAATCACAAACACCAAGTTTTTCATACCACTGTTCATTCGTTTTTGCAAAGCTTCGGCAAAGGCTATAGATGAATACGATTTTCCCCTTTCATCAAGTAGAATCAAAATATCAGAGGATTGTAGTGATTTTAAAATAAGCTCCCCCTCTTTTTCTTTTTGCTGGTCTTCCGTTAGATTTTTACTGTTCTTGATATCGGGAATCACCTGAAATGTGGTCTTAATATAATGTTGTAAGCGCTGCTGATAAACGTTGATAAGCGTCGAAAGGTCTCGGTTATCGGTCTTGCCAATGGCCAATAGTGTAATGGTCATGATCAAAAATAGGCAAACCAAAAGTCACCTAGAATGTATGGGTAAAAGTTTTCGGGGTACTGTAGAAAAAAAGTAATTTTTTCAGTGATTTTGAAGATTTCGTTTTTTGTTTTGTCAATAACAGCAGCAAATTTTAAACAATTATTTTTTTGAATATGTAAATACTTGATGGAAAACGTTTGGAGTACAAATTGAAACTACTATGACTTGCAAAAGATGTTGCCTGCAGCTTTTTACCGTCTAAATCAACAACTCTTTCCAAGGTATTAGAAAGGGTAACGCCAGAACCCAAGCGACAAAAAATAAAGCCATAGTTTTTGGAAAAGGAAGGTCGTCTCTAAATGCAGGAAGTGCAACAGTCAATAACCAAGTTGCTTTGTAAATCAATTGTAATAAGAGAACTGGAACAAAGGTAAGTGGTTTCCAGAGTCCAAATATCGATAAAATGGCAATTGCTAACCAAAGACAGCCAACCAGCCTAATGACCTCTGTTGGTTGATAGGCGTTTCCGAATGTTGTTAGAGCAGAATTTTTTGGATTGGAAAGTGCCAAAATTGCTATTTGCCCTGCAACAATTATGTTCAAAATGTAGATAATTCTCAATCCTATCATTTTAACTTATTCTTTTTCAGCAAGTTCTTTAAAATTTCGCATTACTTGTGGCAGTACAGATTTAAAACCACGACCAAGCATCAGTCCAAATAATTGTTTCAAAAAACCCGTAAATCGAATATCATCTGTAAATTGGATTTGGTGATCCCTTTCTTCGAGAGTTCTTTTGATTTCTAGTGTTCCCAAAGGCATTTTAGTTACAAAAGTGTAAGATTTGTTTTGTGTAAGTTCGCTGATGTAAAATTTAAGTTGAGGTCCTTTTTTGGGCATCAAAATTCCTTTTGCACCTAATGCGAAGTCTTCTGAAAGTTCTGAATGAACAAGTTCAGTATCCCATTCTCTCCATCTACTTACATTGGTCAAATAATTCCAAACCTTTTGTCGTGAGTTGTTTACCAATACAGAATATTGAAAATTGCAGTTCGTATCTTTTTTTGATGATGGCATATTTATCATTTTAAACGTAAAATTCTAAAATGAATATCATAATATACTTCACCTATGTTAACTTCTTTCGTATTCTGCTCAAAGATTGAGGTGCGACTCCAAAAAACGAAGCGAGATATTTTAAGGGTATCCTTTGAAGTAGTTCTGGTTGATTATTTAATAATTTTTTGTAGCGTTTTTCTGCTGTTTCTGATTGTAAATCTTCTAAAATCCCTTCGGTAAAAAATTGAACTTCTTGAGTTATTTTTCGAGCGAAACTGTTCCATGATTTCAGCTCTAGTAGTTTTTTATTTTGTTCATATGATGTCTCCCAAATAATCGAAGTTTCAATGGTCTGGATATATTCGTTTGCCGGTTTTTTTGAGTTAAAACTGGCTTGCGATGTAAAACAATAAGGTGCTATTGTAAAAAATTTTGTGACCTCATTTCCGTCCTTAAGTATAAAGTATCTTAAAAGTCCACTTTCAAGAAAGTAAAGGTTTTTACAAATGCTACCTTGTTCTAAAATATTGAAGTTTTTGGGTAATTCATGTTTCTTAAATTGACCAGAAATAATCTCCCAATCATGATTTGGGATTTTTTCATATTGCTCGACAAATTTTCTGAATTCTTTCAAGTTTTTAGCGTTGTTATTTAGCTTACAGCCAACGTATAAAGTATATGTATCTGTTTCTAATTAATATATTTCCTAAAAGTAAAGTTCAAGAAATAATACGCCCGTTTCATGGATAGTGGGATTTTGTTCTAAAGAGAATGTCAACAGTAGTAATTTCTTTAACCATCAGATATCAGACATCAGACATCAGACATCAGATATCGCGCACAGTGCCTAACATACGACATCCTACATTTTTCTCCCAAGAATCGTATTTTAGCATAAAGGCCAATACATGATTTCAGAACAGCAATTTCAAAATGAATTAAGGGGTATTATAGCCAATGCCATACGCGAAGACATTGGTGATGGAGACCATAGTTCGTTGGCATGTATTCCCAAAGAGGCCATAGGTAAGGCCAAACTTTTGGTCAAAGATGAAGGGGTTCTTGCAGGAGTGGATTTTGCTGAACAGGTATTTGCCTATGTTGACCCTGAATTGAGAGTTGAATTGCTGCTCAATGATGGCCAAAAGGTCCGCTTTGGTGATATCGCTTTTTATGTTGAAGGACCTTCACAAAGTATTTTAAAGGCCGAGCGATTGGTACTGAACGCGATGCAACGGATGAGTGCCATTGCCACCAAGACGGCTTTTTTTGTTGAACTACTGGAAGGAACATCAACCAAAATTCTCGATACGCGAAAGACCACTCCCGGTATTCGTGCCCTAGAAAAGTGGGCCGTCAAACTAGGGGGAGGGGAGAACCATCGATTTGCCCTCTATGATATGATTATGCTTAAGGATAATCATATCGATTTTGCAGGCGGTATTACCAGGGCTATAAAACAGACCCAAGCCTATTTAAAGCGCCTAGGTAAGGATTTAAAAATCATAGTGGAGGCGAGAAACTTGGTAGAAGTAGAGGAAATTCTACAATCTGATGGGGTTTATCGAATTTTATTGGACAATTTCAATTACGATGATACTAAAAGGGCGGTGGATTTAATCAGAGATACCTGTCTTACAGAGTCTTCAGGGGGTATCAACGAAAAAACAATTCGAAAATATGCCGAATGTGGGGTGGATTATATTTCTTCCGGGGCACTCACGCATTCTGTTCATAATCTGGATTTGAGCTTAAAAGCGGTATAAATGTCGCAAGAGATTGAGGAAAAGCTGGAAAAGATACCCGTAATCAATTGGGGGGTGCGTTTGCTCAAGGGTATTAAACTTCCCGGTTTTGAAGGATTATCGGCCTACGACCTCTCTGAGATTTATGTCATCGGAATCATTGAAGGAGCACTCTCCAGTAGGGCCAGTGCAATCGCCTTTAGTGTATTTTTGGCCATATTTCCGTTGTTGATTTTTTTAGTGACCCTCATTCCCTTTGTTATTCCTTACGTACGTATTGGCAATGAAAATTTTGACACACAGTTTTTACTCTTTTTAGAGTCCTTTTTACCAGCCGCTACGGGTGACTATTTTGAGGAAATCTATCAACAGATAAAAGACCAAAAGCGTGGAGGTTTACTGTCTTCTGCATTTGGCCTATCCATTTTTTTAGTAGCCAATGGGGTGAACAGCGTTTTTAGTGCTTTTGAAGATTCTTATCATGTCGAACTCACAAGAAATTTTATAAGGCAATACGCCTATGCCCTTATGGTAGGATTGTTACTCAGTATCTTGCTCATTGTTGGGGCGGTGGCCTTTGTCTATTTTGAATTTTATATTGTGGAATATACTACCGAGTACGTTGGTAAACGGTTTAGTTATGACACTCAGAAAGTTGATGATTTTGGGTTGCAAATGGCCAGGGTCTTTTTCTTCTTTCTGCTATCTTATTTGACCACATCCATCTTATATTACTTCGGTACCGTTGAGGGGAAGAAGGCACGATTCTTTTCTATAGGGGCGTTGATGACCGCTATCTTATTTCTATTAACGTCGTACCTCTTTGGAGTTTATGTGGAGAAGTTTGCACGATACAATGAACTTTATGGCGCTTTGGGAGGGCTCTTAATCCTGATGTTTTACATTTGGTTAAACTCCAATATTTTACTTTTGGGTTTTGAATTGAATGCCACGCTCCATTCGCTAAGAAAAAACGTAACAAAAAAACAAAACAATGAAGACAATCAACTGTTGGATTAGCCTTTTATTTCTTGGTATTTACCTGGGAAATGCCCAAGACATTTTTGGGGAATGGAAGACCATTGATGATGAAACGGGCACGACAAAATCCATCGTTGAAATATACGAGAGCAAGGGCAAAGTTTATGGAAAGGTCAAAAAACTCCTAGAAAAGGGTAGGGAAGATGCGGTCTGCATCAAGTGTGAAGGGGATTTAAAGGATAAACCCGTTGTCGGTATGACTGTTGTTCTTGGTCTTAAAAAAGATGGGGATAAATATGAAGGTGGAAAACTTTTTGATCCGGAAAAGGGTAAATACTACAAAGGGAAGATTTGGCTAAATCCGGAAGACCCTAACAAGTTAATGGTTAGGGGTTATATTGCCTTTCTCTATCGCACACAGACCTGGTTACGGGTCACCGACTAAATTTTTCCATGCCGTTTTTTGTTGATGTTATCCTTCCGATTCCGCTTGAACGGTTGTTTACCTATCAAATTACCCCAGAACAAGCGGGAATCATTGAAAAGGGAATGCGCGTGGCCGTTCCTTTCGGAAAATCAAAGATTTACACGGCCATCGCTTTTGGTGTCCATCGACATCCCCCAACGGCCTACGAGGCTAAGGAAATTCAAGAGATCCTTGATAAAGCCCCTATTCTCACCGAAATACAATTGAAGCATTGGCAATGGATTGCTTCTTATTATATGTGTACTTTAGGCGAGGTGGTCAGGTCTGGGCTGCCCAGTATATTGTTGTTGGAAAGCGAGACGCAAATTCTGGCTGAAAATTTGGAATTGGCCAATGATACAGAACTTAGCGATGATGAATTTCTGATTGTCGAAGCTTTACACCATCAGTCGTCATTGCGTGTCAAAGATATCATGGATATTACCGGAAGAAAGCGGGTACTTCCCTTGATTCAGAAATTGGTGGAAAAGGGGGTTCTCCGTATCAATGAAAAGATCAATGAAAAATATCGCCCCAAACAGGTCAATTATATTCGGTTGCATCCAGATTACAAATCGGAGGCCAGCTTGGAGCAATTGCTTGAACAGCTTAAAAGGGCGCCAAAACAAAGTCAGGCTGTTCTGTCTTACTTCAGTCATAAAGGGGTAAGTTCGAAACCATTGAAGCGTGCAGATTTTCAGAAGCATAGCGGTATTTCGACCGCTGTAATCAAGTCCCTTATTGAGAAATCTATTTTTGAGGAATATCAAATCACAACGGACAGGGTCATTTTTGGGGAAAGTCAAGAGGAGGTCAGTGCCATTCAACTGAATTCACTTCAAACAGCTGCTTTAGTAACGATTGAACAGTGTTTTGATAATGGGCAGGTCTGTCTATTACATGGAGTGACCGCCTCTGGTAAAACAGAGGTCTACATAAAACTGATTCAGTCTGCCATCGAAGGCGATGCCCAGGTGTTATACCTTTTACCAGAGATTGCGCTAACATCGCAATTGATTAACCGTTTGAAAGCATATTTTGGCAATGCCATTGCCGTATATCACTCCCGTTACTCCCAAAATGAACGGACTGAAGTATGGCAAAATGTATTGATGGGGAATGAAAGGGCCCGAATTGTGATTGGAGCGCGCTCGTCGTTGTTCCTGCCTTTTTCGAATTTAGGTCTGGTGATTGTTGATGAAGAACATGAGCAATCGTTCAAACAGTTTGACCCTGCACCACGATATCACGCACGCGATGCAGCTGTTTTTCTAGCCAATCTACATAAAGCCAATTGCTTATTGGGCTCTGCAACCCCGAGTATTGAAAGTTATTTGAATACCCAAAAAGGCAAATATGGACTAGCGGAAATATCTAGGCGCTATGGAGAAGTATTAATGCCCGAAATGGAACTGGTTGATATTAAAGAAGCACATCGAAAGAAAAGGATGAAAGGACATTTTTCTGAACGGCTTCTTATGGCGATGGATGAGGCGTTAAAAGAAGGGGAGCAAATCATACTTTTTCAGAATCGTCGGGGCTTTGCCCCAATTTTGGAGTGTACGACCTGTGGACATTCGGCCCAATGCCCGAATTGTGATGTAAGTCTGACCTATCATCAGAAGCGCCAACAGTTGCGATGTCATTATTGCGGCTACAATATTCCTATGGTAAAAAGTTGTCAGGCCTGTGGCAATACCACCTTAGATACCAAGGGTTTCGGTACGGAACAGGTACAGGAAGAATTGAGTCAACTTTTTCCTGATGCAAAAGTAGGCCGAATGGATCTGGACACCACTAGGGGAAAATACGCCTATGAAAAGCTCATTGCCTCTTTTGAGGCTCAAGAACTTGATGTTTTAGTTGGTACTCAGATGATTACCAAGGGCTTGGATTTTAGAAATGTGGGATTGGTAGGGATTATGAATGCAGATACCTTACTCAATTTTCCTGATTATCGTGCCCATGAACGAAGCTTTCAATTGTTGGTGCAGGTTGCAGGTAGGGCAGGTCGAACGAAAAAAAGGGGGAAGGTGTTGGTTCAGACGTATAACCCTTATCATCAAATATTACAGCAGGTGTCGAACTATGAATACCTTAAGTTCTTCAAAGAACAGGTGTACGAGCGAGAACAGTTTAAGTATCCTCCCAATTGTAAAATCTTACGGATTACTTTAAAAGAAAGGGATTTTAATAAGCTCAATGAAGCCAGTAGTTGGATGGCTTCTTCGCTAAGAAATGTGTTAAAAAGCGCAGTACTTGGGCCCGAAGCTCCGCTTGTTTCTAGAATTCGAAATGAATATATAAAACACATTTTGGTCAAGTTCAATTCGAATGAGGTGGTATCAAAAACAAAAAATAGCATCAAAAGAATAGAACAATCTTTTGATGCTATTTCTAAGTTTCGGAGTGTTCGTGTAATCTACGATGTAGACCACATTTAATTATACATTGGCCAAAGCCTCTGCCAACTCCGTTTTTTTGTTTCTACTCAAAGGAATCTGGCGTCCCCCCACTTCTACATTTTTACTGTTGAACTTTTCAATTTTTTCCAAGTTCACGATGTATGACTTGTGAATTCTCAAAAACTTCTCTGGCGGCAATTGCTTTTCAAATGATTTCATCGTCGATAAGATAACAATATTGGCTTCGTCGGTTACCAACTTAATATAATCTCCTAGTGCTTCAATCCACTTGATATCATTCAAAACGACCTTTCGCTTTTTGAGATTGCTTTTTACAAAAATATGCTCTTCGTCCTCGTCAGTGCGATTCATCTGCTCATATTTGGCAACCGCACGTTTTACAGAGGCTTCAAAACGGGCTAGTGTAATGGGTTTGTGCAGGTAATCCGTTACATCGTAATCAAAAGCTTTGAGCGCATAGTCGGGCTTGCCAGTAATCAAGATGACCTGAGGGGGATTTTCAAGGGCCTCGAGTAGGTCAAAGCCACTAATTATAGGCATCTCAACATCAAGAAAGATGAGATCGACCTCATTGTTTTTTAAACCATTTTTGGCTTCAATGGCATTGCTGTATTCAGCAACCAGAGCAAGATGTGGGTGATTGTTGACCAACTTCGCAACAGCCATTCGCTGCATTGATGAGTCATCAACAATTATACTCTTTAATTTCATAGAATGGGGTGATTTGTGGGGTTAAATCATCGGCAAATTACAGAATAAACCCGATTAACTGCAACAAAAGATGTAAACATGGTCATTTCTGTTGTGTATTCGGTCTTCTGCACGATGTAGGGTTTGTTTAGGTTTTAGTTGTTAATAACTTACTAAATGTATAACGAACAAATTGCTTTTTTCTTGTGACTGGAATGAAATATGATTACTTTTGCGCTCCTTTAAAAAATACATTTATGAACCATTACGAAACTGTTTTCATTTTGAATCCCGTTCTATCTGAAACCCAGATAGAGGAAACAGTCAAGAAATTTGAAGATTTCTTGGTTAAGAGTGGCGCCAAAATGGTGGCCAAAGAAGATTGGGGGCTAAAGAAGTTGGCCTATCCCATACAACACAAAAAAAGTGGATTTTACCACTTGTTTGAGTTTACCTCCACTGGTGAGGTCGTAGGACCATATGAAACCGAATTTAGGCGAGATGAGCGCATTATGCGTTTTCTTACAGTAAAGTTGGACAAGCATGCCATTGCTTGGGCCGAAAAAAGAAGAACAAAACTAAAGGTAAAAGCATAAGGTATGTCTTCAATAGAGCAACAAGCAAAAGCTAAGAAAGATGGGGAAATCAGATATATGACCCCACTAAACAATGAGACTTCAACACAGAAAAAGTATTGTCGTATCAAGAAATCAGGTATTAAGTATATCGATTACAAAGACGCTGATTTCTTAATGAAATTGGTTAACGAGCAAGGGAAGCTTTTACCACGGCGCTTGACCGGAACTTCTTTGAAGTACCAAAGAAAAGTGGCCCAGGCCGTGAAAAGAGCACGTCATTTGGCGTTGATGCCTTACGTAGGTGATATGTTAAAATAAAATAATTGAAGCAATGGAATTGATTTTAAAACAAGACGTACAAGATTTGGGCTTCAAAGATGATATTGTCAACGTTAAGCCGGGTTATGGTCGAAACTTTTTGATTCCTCAGGGAATGGCGTCTTTGGCTACACCATCGGCTAAAAAAGTTTTGGCAGAAAACCTAAGGCAACGTGCCCACAAAGAGAAGCAGGTGATTGATGAAGCCAATAAAGTGGCTAATACCCTGAAAGGGATGGAAATTAAAATTCCAGCAAAAGTTGGTTCTGGAGATAAATTGTTTGGTTCAGTAAGTAATATTGATTTGGCCGCGTCCATTTCAAAATCTGGAGAGAACATCGATAAAAAATTTATTTCCATACAGGGAGGTACCATCAAAAGAACTGGACCATACAACGCGAAAATCCGTTTGCATAGAGAAGTAGTTGTTGATTTTCCATTTGAGGTCATTGAGGAGAAAAAATAAGTAATTTGCTCAAAGTTTGATAATGAGGGTCATGCTTGCATGACCCTCATTTTTGTGTTAAGGAGTCTAATGGACTTTTATCTCTCTAAAAATCCCCATTTATTAATTACATTTTATTTAACCAAAGAATTTTAGTTAACCATTTTTTTCGATTTACAATTAAGATTCTGTTAATTCTAAGATTTTTGAATGCCCCAGAGATAATTTCCTAAAAACCTTAATTGATGCACTAAGAAACTGCTAATCATCATTCTTTTCAGCTTTCGTAAGAGAAACCTATGGATAAAGTGTTTTATCTTTCAGAAAATAAACGTTAGATAGAAGATGAATAGAAGTTACAAGACTTTTTTTTTGGTTTCTATTGCATTGATTTTACCATTCATGGTAAAAACTATCGATATTCATCTTGAAATTTTTCCGTCGATAATTCTGCCTTCCTATTCAAAACAAGTAGACTATTCCAATAATCCTACGCTTATCAAACAGGCCCTATATGGATTTGATAAAAAGGGAAAACTAAAAAAAATAGACCATAGACTATTTTTCCATCCTATACCTGTTGAGTATTCGAATTGGATCATAAATAGAAACCTTGGGCTGCTAGAGGAAAAAGTACAGACAAAAAAAACGGGAAGGTTGGGCATATCTTATATTAAAAGACCTAAAACAGACTCTGGGGATATTATCGAAACCAAAAAATGGATTAAAGAGCGGTTACAGAATCAAGGTTGCTTGGATTCTATAATAATTATACGTAAAAATAGAATTACCCTGTCAAGGGGAAGTCATAATATAAAAGGGAAAAAATTAGTTGAGGAAATAGTTTTGCAGCTTTATGAATAAAGTTTTCAAAGTATTTTTGGACAATATCTCAAGCTCGTCCTATGTTCCAGCCGAGGTTCTGGCAGGTTATCGTATTATTTTCGGATCTTTATTATTATGTTACTTTCTACCCTCTTGGTCTTGGCTGAAAGCAGTTCCTCCGGCATTTTTTGACCCCCATATCCTTAGTTTTGCGTATCTAACTGATAGTCAACTTGATAATTTTATTTATTTAGGTGCGGATATTGTAATTATCTGCTTTTTGGTAATGCTCACTATTGGTTTATGGACAAGATGGGTATTGATCGGTATTTTTTTGCTTTGCGCTATTTTCTACTCGTATTCGTACAGCTTTGGTAAAATTGATCATCATACCAGTATTCTGATTTTTACCTTTCTTTTAATGGCATTCACTAATTGCGGGTCTCATTTTGCATTACTTAAGGATAAAAGTGTAAATAAGGACGTCCAAAAAACTGCTCTTGTAGTTATATCAGTTAGTATATGTTTTGGTTTTTTTACGGCAGGTATTTCAAAGTTTATCAGATGGATTGATTTTGATTTGAACACTAGCGGATTCCTCAGTTGGTTTAATACATCCTATTATCTAGGAGAAAAGGAAAAGTACTTTTTGATGGATTACGTATTTAAAATGCCGGTATTGCTATTGGAATCAATGGATTATATGGCAGCCATTTATGAAATAAGTGGATTTTTGTTTTTGGTAAGAGGAAAAAAATATTGGCTTATATTTTTGTTTATTTCAGGAGTGTTCCATTTTAGTACTTTATTGTTACTAAATATAGATTTTACACTGACATTGTTGGTGTACGGCATATTTTCCATTTCTCCTCTTTTTAAAAGGTTTAATAAAAAAGATTCTTTAACAATAAAGAATTTGCAGTATTTTTTTTATGCCATCATTGCCGTGGGAATTCTTAAAATAGGTTGTGCGCTTTTTGAAATAGATTCCTCTATATTAAATTATCATAGCGTGTCGTCCAAGAGCAAAATATATATCAATCTTTGTTTGACACTATTATATTTAATGGTTAGTGGATATATTTTATTACAAAGTAAAAAGATATTTGTTAATCAATCTAAGTAGACTAATGAGATAGAATTCATGCTATTATTTTTAAATAGAATGTGTAACATTCGTTCTACAAATTGTTACTCATGTTATTTCTCAACTTTTCGGACTAAAACTTAAAACATCCCTGTTAGTAACATATAGGTTTTCTCGGTCGAGAAATTAAACTTGATTAAACAGCTAATAGGTTTAATGTAATATGGGTGAGCTTTAAAAGTTCAACTAAACCTTTAGACGGTAGGTATATTTTCAGTTACGTGATATTTTATCGTTATTTCCATAACATAATGTAATTGCGCATTTTAGGTTAAGATTTTATTTTTACCCCCATGAAATATAAAAGATTAACAACAGAACAGATAGAGGAATTGCACTCTGAGTTCATCAATTTTTTGGCCACACAGTCCATAACACATGAAGAGTGGAGCGATTTGAAGGCGAATAAACCTCATGTTGCAGAAGAAGAATTAGACGTTTTTAGCGATTTGATTTGGGAAGGGGTACTGTCAAAAGTGAATTATCTTGAAAATGTATCGTCCAGTCATATGCACCTTTTTGAGCTGGCCGAAAAAGAAATGAAATTGATATCGGTCAAAGTCATGAACCCAAAAATAGACCTTCGCACAAAAGAAGGTTTTGGTTGGTTCAAAAAGAATTGGCAATCCGATTTTGTTGATTACCTAACCGCATCAAAGGCCTACACCAAAGATAAAAACCTCGATAAGTTTGATCTCATAGAACAAGGGGCCGTCATTACCAAAGGGGAGCTCTACCAATGGTTTGACGAAATCATCAATTAGTATGGCGATTCCTGCTTAGGCAGGAATCCACATTCCTTATCTTTACGCGAATATTTTTTTGAATGCCACAAAAACCATCCATACCCAAAGGAACACGTGATTTTTCCCCTTTCCAAATAGCCAAGCGGGCTTATATCATATCTATCATAAAAAAGCATTTTCAAACCTTTGGTTTTCAACCCATTGAAACGCCAAGCTTTGAAAATTCGGAAACCCTTTTGGGGAAATATGGAGAAGAGGGTGATCGCTTGATTTTTAAAATTTTAAATTCCGGAGATTTTATTGCAAAGGTTGATGATGTCACCTATAGTTCAAAGAATTCTAATTCCATCGCGCCTAAAATCACGGAAAAGGCACTGCGCTATGACCTGACCGTTCCTTTCGCACGTTACGTTGTGATGCATCAAAATGAAATTGAGTTTCCATTTAAACGATATCAAATTCAGCCGGTGTGGAGGGCTGATCGACCCCAAAAAGGCCGTTTTCGGGAGTTTTATCAATGTGATGCTGATGTAGTAGGGGCAAATTCAATACTTCAAGAAGTTGAATTTATACAGTTATACGATTCCGTTTTCACTGAACTGGGTTTAAAAGGTTGTACGATTAAGATGAACAATCGTAAAATTCTTTCTGGAATTGCTGAGGTGATTGGTGCATCTCATTTATTGGTTGATTTCACTGTGGCCTTGGACAAACTCGATAAGATTGGGGAGGAAAAAGTGAAGGAAGAAATGTTGGCCAAGGGAATTTCGGAGATGGCCATTCAACGCGCCAACCCTTTATTTCAGTTGCAGGGTACTACCGATGAACAGCTTCAGCAATTGAAAACAATATTGGTGGATTCTGAAACTGGTCTTCAGGGAGTTCAGGAGCTGGAAGAAATTTTATCCTTAGTAAATACTTTGGGACTTCAATCGGCGAATTTGGAAATTGATGTAACCCTGGCCAGAGGACTTAACTATTACACCGGAGCTATTTTTGAGATTGCTGCTCCAGAAGGTGTGAAAATGGGTTCTATAGGCGGTGGTGGTCGATATGATGATCTCACAGGTATTTTTGGCCTAAAAGATGTTAGCGGAGTGGGTATATCATTTGGGTTGGACCGTATTTATTTGGTTTTGGAAGAACTTGATTGCTTCCCGGTAAATATTGAACAGAACCTTGATGTATTATGCTTCAACTTTGGAAAGCGTGAAGGGCAAACGGCCTTGAAATTGGTAACGGAATTTAGGAAACATGGATTGAGGGCAGATATATATCCATCGCCGTCGAAGGTTCAGAAGCAGTTTAAATACGCGGATAAAAGGGGAGTTCCCTATGTGATACTCCTTGGGGACAAGGAATTAAATGAAGGAAACTTTGTGGTCAAAAACATGATTTCAGGAGAACAACAAGAGTATTCCCTTGCAAATCCAATGGAGTTTGTGACTTTTTTACAATCTTGACCGTATTTCGGTAATGACCTTCAAATAACGTTTAGTGCTATTTGGCACAAAACGTGGGTCTTTGTTTATGGCAAGTTGCTCAAATTCGTTCAAAGACATCCATTGCAATGCTTCCACTTCAGTATCCTGTTTTGTAAGGCGAACCCGCTCATCCAGCCAATACAAAAAAGTATGGTTGAATTCCCTATCCCATATCACTTCTGAATGTCTCCTTTCGATTTTAAAGAAATCTATTTTTTGCAAATCACTTGGTTCTATATCTATTCCTATTTCTTCTTGCACTTCCCTAAAAGCACTGAGCTCAGGAGGCTCACCAGCAGCCATGTGTCCTGCTACTGAAACGTCCCATTTCAAAGGATAAGTGTCTTTATGTGCACCCCGTTGTTGTAAAAGTACGTTTCCTTTTTTGGAGTAACACCAAACGTGAATTGTTGGGTGAAAGAGGCCCAAAGCATGGGCCTTCGATTTCATCTCGGTCTGACCGGTATAATTTCCATTTTCATCAAGAATGTCGACCAATTCGTCCATTCGCTTCCCTATTTGTCTTTCCCTTGAAGGGGGAATCAACTCTTTATTGAACAATGTGTTTGATACCAAAAGAATTGGAGCCCTTTTCTTGGGGCAGGATTTAGAAGGACCCTACTCAAAATAACTGAACGTCTCTCCTGATTCGATGTTCAATAAGGTTTCATAAATCAATCGAATCACGTTTTCAACATCGTCGCGGTGCACCGTTTCGACAGTGGTATGCATATAACGCAACGGCAGGGAGATCAAGGCAGAAGCCACTCCTCCATTACTGTAGGCAAAAGCATCCGTATCCGTTCCGGTGTATCGCGAGTTGGCAGCGCGTTGAAAGGGAATATTGTTGGCCTCAGCCGTTTCTATAATACGCTCGCGGAGTTTTTGTTGTACCGCAGGGGCGTACGCAATGACCGGCCCTTTACCCATGGCGCAATCTCCTTGGGTTTTCTTTTCTATCATTGGAGTTGTGGTATCATGGGTGACATCTGTCACGATGGCCACATTGGGTTTGATGGTCTGGGTAATCATTTCTGCACCGCGCAGCCCTATTTCTTCTTGAACGGAATTTGTAATATAAAGTCCGAAAGGCAACTTCTTACCATTTTCATGCAAGAGTCGTGCTACTTCGGCAATCATGAATCCTCCAGCTCTATTGTCGAGCGCACGACATACGAATTTATCATTGTTCAACACATGAAATTCATCGGGGTAAGTGATGACACAACCTACGTGAACCCCCATTTTTTCTACTTCCGCTTTATCTTTCGCACCGATATCGATGAAAATATTATCCAGTTTGGGAACTTCTTCCTTACCACTTCGTCGGGTGTGAATCGCGGGCCATCCGAAAACCCCCTTTACAATTCCAGTTTTGGTATGGATGTTTACCCATTTCGAAGGTGCGATTTGGTGATCACTGCCACCGTTTCTGATGACATATAGTAATCCATTGTCGGTGATGTAGTTGACATACCAAGAGATTTCGTCAGAATGGCCCTCAATGACCACTTTATATTCCGCTTCAGGATTGATAACGGCTACGGCCGTACCATAGGTATCGGTAATGAAATCATCTACGTATGGCTTTAGATAGTCCATCCAAATTTTTTGCCCTTCCCATTCATAGCCTGTGGGCGATGCGTTGTTAAGATATTTTTCAAAGAAATCGAGTGATTTTTTGGTGATAATTTTTTTCGAAGCCATAGTTGAATTTTGAATATCAAACTTAGTAATATTCACGTTTATTTAATAATGTACGTATATCGATATGCGTACTTTTGGTGCAATTTTTGGAAGTTATTTCCTTATGAAGCAACTCTTGTTTTTTCTCTTTCTACCCATGACGCTATTGGTCAACGCCCAAATTAAAGAAGAGCTTATCGATTCGTCGGCCTATTTTGTTAGAATGCAAGGCGATTCTTCTTGGATTAAAGCCATTGAACTCGATGATGTTTACATTTTTGGTAAGCTCAAGTTTGCGGATAAAAAGGAAAAATTACGGTATTATATCCTTAGGAGAAAAACATTTAAAGTTTATCCTTACGCCAAGTTGGCAGCAGAACGATTGGTAGAGTTGAACGATAGTTTACAATATATCAGTAAAAAAAGGCACCAAAAACGCTACACGAAGAAAGTTCAAAAATATATTGAAGGCGAATTCTCTGAAGAACTCAAAAAACTCACCCGCACGGAAGGTCAAATACTGGTCAAGTTAATCCATCGCCAAACGGGAAGTACGGCTTTTACCCTTGTTAAGGACTTGCGTAGCGGTTGGCGTGCCTTTTGGTATCAAACTACAGCAAAGGCCTTTAAAATCAATTTAAAAAGGGAGTTTCAACCCACTGATATACACGAAGATTACCTCATAGAAGATATTCTTCAAAGAGCATTCGCTGCAAACCGATTAAAGCGTCAAAAATCAGTATTGGACTATGATTATGCTTCTTTAAGTAATAAGTGGAAAACATCGGAGACAAAAAAGGATTAGTTTTTCTTTTTTTTTCCAAAAACGGCGTCCATAACAATATTTGCAGAGCGAAATCCCATATAAATGGCAAACCCAGCCAATAGTAAGCCCAGAACAAGTACCGGAATAAAAAGGGGTTTATCAGTATTTTTAAAGGCTTGATACAACACAACTGGTGCAATAAACATCGTCAGCGCAGTGTATACAAATGATTTAATCCCTTTGACCAATAAATCTTTGTCGGTTCTTTTCATCGTTCAATTATAATCAAATTTAAGCCATAAGGAATGACTTTTTTACCTGACGGGTTTTCGGTAGGGTTTTCTTATTTTGCTTAAATAAGAGCAAACCGCTAAACAGAATATGAATGAGTAGTTTGAACACCTTGATTGGGCGTCTTTATCCTGAATCCAAGAGCGAAATTCTTCAACGTATTGATGATTTAATAAAGCGATATGACCTAGACACCGCAGAAATAAAACTTTCTGAAAAAGATGTCATTTTAATCACCTATGGTGATAGTATCTTCAAGGATGGTGAAGCACCATTGCAAACACTTAAGCAATTCTGTGATAGCTATTTGAGAGATTCTATTAGCGCGGTGCATTTGCTGCCCTGTTTTCCCTATTCATCAGATGATGGGTTCAGCGTGATTGATTATTACGAGGTGAATCCTGATTTGGGAGATTGGGAAGATATCGAACAATTGGCGGAGCATTTTGATCTGATGTTCGATGCGGTGGTCAATCATATGTCAAAGCATTCATCTTGGTTCAAATCATTTTTAAATGGGGAGGACCCATATCATGATTATTTTGTTACCGCCGATATACATCAGGATTATAGTCAAGTTGTGCGGCCCAGGGCGTTGCCATTACTACATGAGTATACTGCCAAAAGCGGTATGAAAACCGTTTGGACCACATTTAGTGAAGACCAGGTGGACTTGAATTATAAAAATAAGGAAGTGTTTTTACAGGTATTGGATATTTTGCTTTTCTATGTAAGTAAAGGGGCCCGATTCATTCGATTGGATGCCATTGCATTTTTATGGAAGGAACTGGGCACAACCTGTATTCATCTGCCAGAAACCCATATGGTCATTCAAGCCTATCGGAACGTATTGGAAATGGTTGCCCCAAGCACAGTATTGATAACGGAGACCAACGTTCCCCACAAGGAAAATATCAGTTACTTCGGGGATGGGTTCAACGAAGCCCATATGGTTTATAATTTCACCTTACCTCCGCTGTTGGCGTTATCATTACATCAAGAAAATGTAGATACCCTTTTACAATGGGCTAAAAGTCTAGTACAGACCGGAAATACCTGTTTCTTCAATTTTACGGCCAGTCATGATGGAGTAGGGGTACGACCATTAAAAGGAATTGTAACGCCCTCTGAAATTCAGGTTTTGGCCGATAAGGCACTGGAACATGGTGGTTTTGTTTCCTATAAGGATAATGGCGATGATACCCAGTCTCCTTATGAATTGAACTGCAATTATTTGGATTTACTGACACATCCGGCAGCAGAAGATACACTTCGAACAAAACGATTCTTACTGACACAATCCGTCATGCTCTGTATGCCCGGTATTCCCGGAGTATATTATCATTCTATCTTGGGTTCCCAAAATGACCGACAGGCCGCTACGGATTCGGGAATCAATCGTAGGATCAATAGAAAAAAGCTGGATATCAAAATGTTGAACGATACTTTTAAAAACAAAGAGGTCTTGGAAAGCCAAGTATTTACCACCTATACAAAAATGCTAAAAGCGAGACGACAAGAGGCACTTTTTGACCCCTACGGCACGGCAGCATACCACGCTGAAAACAATGTTTTTATTATTGAACGCCTTAGAGGAAATTTCAAATTGTTATGTCTTCATAATTTTTCGTCCAAGACGGTTAAGGTTAAAATTGATTCAGGGGCTACTAAAATACTTTTCAACTCGCAATCAAATGCCATTGGATGTGTAGGCGCTTTTGATTTTCAATGGATTGTGATTCAAAATCAATAGGTTATGGAACTTCTCGTTTTACTTTTTGTGATGGTCGGTATTGTTCTGGCCACAATAAAATATAAGATGCATCCTGTTTTTTCATTGACTATTGCGGCGATGGTTTCAGGACTTTCATTGGGTTTATCGCCAGAAGTTGTCATGAAAACGATTGGTGATGGGTTCGGTAAGACACTTTCCGGTATTGGTTTGGTCATTGCCTTCGGAACGGTAATAGGTACCTTTTTGGAGAAATCGGGTGGAACCAAGGTTTTGGCGCATTCAATTTTGAAGTTGGTCGGGCTACAGAAATCCGCTTTAGCACTAAATTTAGCAGGTATGATGATTTCTATTCCGGTCTATTGTGATTCTGGTTTTGTCATTCTTTCGTCCTTGAACCAAGCGTTAAGCAAAAAATCAGGAATCAAGCTCTTGGTCTTTGTCATTGCGCTGGCCACAGGTTTGTATTCGGCCCATGTTTTTGTTCCTCCGACTCCAGGGCCTTTGGTGGCAGCAGCCATTTTGGAGGCTGATTTGGGGATGGTCATGCTTTTTGGTTTTTTCGTGGCGCTCTGTGTTTCATTAGCTGGATATTTTTGGGCCTTGTTCATTGGAAAACATCTCACTATCCAAGAAGACAATTCAAAAAATACCTCAATTGTCGATGAAGATAATAAAGAAGCACCACGTCTATGGAATACCCTATTACCCATATTCCTTCCTTTGGTGCTCATCGCAATGAAATCAATTGCTGAATATCCGAGTGAACCTTTCGGTACGGGAATATGGAACGATATCTTCATCTTAATTGGGAATCCCATCCTTGCTTTGTTCATTGGGGTATGCCTCAGTTTTTTCTTGGTAACCCATGAAAAAAAAGAGCTACGCCCGCAATGGATTACCGAGTCGTTGAAGCAAGCAGGGTCAATTATTTTGATTACCGGAGCAGGAGGGGCCTTTGGAGCCATATTACGTACTTTGGATTTTGAATCCTTATTGCAGATTGGTTCTGTCTCTGGTGTAGGGGGGTTGTTTTTAGCGTTTGGAACAGCAGCTTTGCTGAAAACAGCACAGGGTTCTTCAACTGTAGCCATTATTACCACAGCAGCGATTATTGGCCCTTTATTAGGGGTTTTTGGTTTGGAAAATATATACCATAAGGCATTGACCGTTTTGGCTGTTGGGGCGGGTGCCATGACTGTATCCCATGTAAATGATAGTTATTTTTGGGTAGTTGCCGAGTTTTCCCAAATGGATATGAAGACTGCCCTGCGCAGCCATACGGCGGCTACATTACTGCAAGGGTTAACTGGAATAATTGTGGTCGTTTTGCTATACTTTTTGTTATAGCTATTGGATGGTAATGGTTCTTTTCTGTTCTTCAACTACTGCGAAATACCCTAAAGCGAAAGACTCAGGTCTACCGACGTTATCGAAAATCTCGATGTTATCTAAGCCCGTAACATCTAAAATGTTTCCCCTCACTGTCGCCACAGGGGTTTCGAATATTCCTCCATCATTTTCTGTCTGTTCGACCAAAAGGTCAATGTAATTGAAAAACTGCTGGTCTGCTCCAAGTATACTCACCTCAAATTCCTCACCCGGTTTAAGGTCACGCTCAACAAAATAAGAAAATTCAAATTCTTGTCCATCTATGAATTGGTCATCTAGGGCCACAAAGTTTCCTTCCCCAAAGTCAAAAACATAATAGTTATCTTCATCGGGAACATCCGTAAAAGTAATTTTTATTTCGGTATCATCTTCATCAAAAAGGGTTTCATTACCTTGTTCAAGATTTTGAATGGGTACAGTTGGCACGTAACTAGTTTGTGAAGCATATCTTCTACCATTATGTTCAAGAATCAGCAAAAAAACTATTTCTGAAGAAAGCCCAATTGTTCTTAATCGGTTGTCAACATCACCCGGAACGACATCGGGAACATAAACTCCGCTACCCGGTTCTGATTCTACTAATACGGAAGCCCTTCCGAATTCTACCCCTGCATTTAATTCTGTATTAACAACGCCCGGAAGGATAACTGCACTTTCCAGTGAACTTACTGTATTTTCATTAAAGAAATCATTTGTTTCTGTTGCTTTGATTCTTACATCTATAAACTCTTGTGTTTCATCCACTCGTATCAAACCATTGACTACAAGCCTTGGAGCTTCAGGTTGCGTTTCAACATCTATTACGTCTTCACAGGCAAATAAAATTAGGATAATCAAGTTATATGGATGGGGAATAATACGTTTCATTTAAATAGATGAATTTTTTATTCAATTGTAATCTTTTGTTTAAATTCTTGTATTACTGCAAAATAGCCTAATGCAAAATCTTGTGGCCTACTCGTATTGTCAACAATACTATCATTGTTGATTCCTGTGATATCTAAAATATTTCCCCTAGCAGTTGCCGCGGGCGTTTCAAATACCCCACCGTCATTTTGGGTCTGCTCCACAAGTAAATCAATGTAATTGAAGAATTGTTGGTCCGCTCCTAAGATACTTATTTCAAGTTCTTGGCCAGAGTTGAGCTGTTCATCATAGAAATAGGAAAACTCAAATTGTTGCCCGTCAAAGAAAGTATCTTCTACAGCTAAAAAATTTCCGAATCCAAAATCAAAAGCATAATAATCCTCACTCTCCGCTCTATCCGTGAAAGTTATCTTTAACTCCACATCATCTTCATCAAATAGGGATTCTACCCCTTGCTCAATAGCATCAATCGGAACCGATGCCACATAAGGGGTAGAAGCAAAATAAGTTCTTCCCTTATGCTTCATGATTAACTGAAATATAACTCCTGGCTGGGCTGCACCCGTACGTATACGTTGGTCGGCATCAAAATTGGGATCAGGCTCATAAATTCCAGTTCCGGGTGCGGTTTCAGCTAGTGAAGAAAACCCAATATTTTCAAGTATTTCCGGTGAGTTCGGATTTGGAAAACCATAAATTATCTGGGCGTTGCCATCTAGGGAAGTGACTTGGTTTTCTCCAAAAAAATCGCTGGTTTCCTTTACTTCAATACGAACTGGAATAAATTCTTGAGTAAGGTCGACCCTGAATATGGCATTTACAACAAGCCTAGGCGGTTCGGGTTCTGTATTAACATCAATCACCTCTTCACATGCGATGAATAAAAGTAGACTAACCAATAAATAAAATACCCGTTGCATACTATTAAAACTTAAAATTGTAGGTTATTGCTGGCACTACGCCAAAAATTGCCGTTCTCACCGCTTCATTTCTTCCAGTATCTTGATTCTGTCTAAAATTTATTGAGGCGGCATTCATTCTGTTGTACACATTGTACAGGCTAAATACCCATTCTGACTGAAAACTCCTATTTCTATTCTTTTTGGGTGTAAGTGTGGCTGAAACATCCAATCGATGGTAGTCGGGTAATCGGGTTTGGTTTCGAAGACCAAAAAATGGCACGACCAATTCTTCAAATTCGAATTGCCCCACCGGAAAGTTTGTTGGTTGTCCGGTTTGATAAATAAAGTTGGCATTAAAACTCCACTTGTTGTTCAAATCATAGTTGCCGAATAGGGCAATATCATGTGTTTTGTCAAAAGGTGTGGAATACCATTCACCAAAATTGATACCCGTTTCTTGGTTGGAGCGACCATTATCAACCACAGCTGGTCTTCCCGGGGTTCGTTGTTCTGACCTTGAAAGCGTATAGGCCAACCACCCCTGAAACCGACCTTCATTCTTTCGAAGTAAGAACTCCAACCCATAAGCCCTGGCCTCACCATTTAAAATTACCTGCTCAATGGCGTTGTTCGCAATTAAATCTGCACCGTCGATATAGTCGATTCGATTTTGAATGTCTTTGTAAAACCCTTCGACTTCAACCGTATAGTCTCCCCCATTAAAATTTTTGAAATATCCGAGGGCGTACTGGTCGAGTAATTGAGGTTCAACGAAAGGTCCACTAGGGGTCCAAACATCCAATGGTGTCGGTGAGCTTGTATTGGACAATAAATGTAAGTATTGGGCCAATCGTGTATAACTACCCTTGATAGAAGTATTGTCATTAATGGTGTAGGCTGCGGACACCCGAGGTTCAAAATTAAAAAACGACTTGAGATTTGTGCCTCTTCCAGGATTTATGGTATCAATGGGGGTGGCCTCGCGATACACCAACTGAAAAGGATCGAAGACTACAGGTTGATTATCCCGATACACAAAAAGCTCCTCTTGTCCCAAACGACTGAACTGACTTACCCTAAGACCATAATTAACACTTAAATTGGAGGTAACCTTTTGTTCAATATCGATGTAGACAGCGGCTTCATTCGCATATTTTTTGGTCAGTTGTTCCTCGACTATTCCTGATTCATCGCTATTTGGAATAATTTTTCCAGGATTAAAAACATAGTAAATGTTATTAAGTCCATAGTTAATTTGAAGTTTGTCACTCAAATAGTGTTTAAGGTCGTATTTCAAGTTAATATTTTGAATACCAGAATCCCATTCAAAACCTACAAAATCCAACTCAAGTCCATAGAAATAATCAGAATAAATGAGGGATAAATTTGAGAACAGTTTGTCGGAAAAGAGATGGTTCCATCGTAAGTTGCCTACCGCATTACCGTAGACATTGACAAAGCGATCACTTATGCTAAAGAGGTCCCTCCCGAAATAGCCGGATAGAAAGATACTGTTCCTCTCATTAATACGGTGACTGATTTTGGTATTAAGGTCATAGAAATAAGCACGGTTGTCAATATCGAACAAGGGCAAGAACAAATGGGCATATGAGGCTCTTCCTCCAGCTAAAAACGCCGTTCTATCTTTTATAATGGGCCCTTCTACCAATAATCGGCTGGCCACGGCACCAATACCTCCATTTACCTTGAGTTCTTTACTGTTACCTTCCTTTTGAAAAATTTCAAGAACGGAAGAGATCCGACCGCCATACCGCGCGGGAATACCTCCTTTGAATAGCTTTACATCTTTAATAGCATCGGGGTTAAAGACCGAAAAAAAGCCGAATAGGTGGGAGGAATTAAAAATAATGGCTTCATCTAACAAAATTAGGTTTTGGTCGGCAGCACCCCCACGAACATTGAAACCTGATGATGCTTCGCCCGCACTGGTTACGCCTGGCAAAAGCAATAATGATTTTACTACATCTGCTTCACCAAGAACAACAGGTATTTTTTTAATCGTTTGAACGGCAAGGGTATTTACGCTCATTTGTGGTTTTCGAATATCTATTCGTTCCACATCTTCGGTTACAATGACCTCATCTAGCTGTTCGGCACTTTCATTAAGGTTAAAATCCAACTTTGTATCAGCATTCAAAGAGATAGACTGACTGATATCTTGAAACCCTAAATAACTTATAATAATATTATGCTCTCCCTTTGGAAGAGTTATGGAATAAAACCCATATTCATTGGTGGTGGTTCCTGTACGTAAATTTTGAACTGCAATGGTTACACCAATGAGCGTTTCATTACTCCTGGCTTCGCGAATAGTGCCGCTAATGGTATATTTTTCTTGGGAATGTAGAGTTAAAACTGAGCACCACGTGAATAGGTAACACAGCAATAATTTTTTAAGCATTCATTTGATTTTCTTAAAATTAAGGATTCTAAATAACCAAAAATTTTATTTAGTATTTTTTAAGAAAATTTTCGCCTTTACCAGTAGTACACCTTTGAATATTTATTTAGAACGAAGGGTTAGATTTTTTCCAAAATAGCATTAAAAGTTTTACTGGGTCGCATGGCCTTACTTATTTTCTCACCATCAGGAAAGTAATAGCCTCCAATGTCAACAGTCTGGCCTTGCGCCTTTAATAGCTCGGAATGTATAAGGCTTTCATTTTTCGAAATTGCCTCAAATATTGGCTCAAACCTGTCTTTTAAAGACGTGCTTTTTTCTTGTTTAGCCAAGGCCTCCGCCCAATATAACGATAAATAAAAATGACTTCCCCTGGTGTCTAATTCATTGACTTTTCTTGAAGGCGATTTGTCATTGTCCAAGAATTTTTCTGTAGCGTCATCTAACGTTTCACCAAGCACCGAAGCTTCTTGATTTTTATTTTTTTGACCATAGTGTTCAAGGGAAACCCCGAGCGCTAAAAATTCACCGAGGGAATCCCATCGCAAATGCCCTTCTTCTAGAAACTGTTCTACATGTTTTGGTGCAGAACCTCCTGCCCCAGTTTCGAAAAGCCCACCGCCATTCATTAGGGGAACAATAGATAACATCTTTGCACTTGTACCTACTTCTAAAATGGGAAATAAATCCGTTAAATAATCACGAAGTACGTTGCCTGATACAGAAATGGTATCCTCTCCTTTTTTTACACGGCTTAAGGTAAATTTTGTTGCCTCAAATGGTGACATGATTTGAATATCCAAACCTGTTGTATCATGATTTGGTAGGTATTCATTCACTTTTTTAATGAGTTCGGCGTCATGTGCCCTTTGTTCATCAAGCCAAAAAATGGCTGGAGTTTGTGTTGCTCTGGCCCGTGAAACAGCTAGCTTTACCCAATCTTGAATGGGGGCGTCCTTGACTTGGCACATTCTCCAGATATCCCCAATTTCCACTTCGTGCTCCAATAAAACCTCATCGGAAACGGAATCAACTACCTCAACCTTTCCGTTTTCTGAAATTTCAAAGGTCTTATCGTGGGATCCGTACTCTTCGGCTTTTTGTGCCATTAGACCAACATTTGGAACCGTTCCCATGGTCGCGGGATCAAAAGCACCATGCGTTTTGCAAAAATCGATGGTGGCTTGGTAAATACTTGAGTAGCTACTGTCTGGGATAATGGCTTTAGTGTCTTGTAAGTTTCCTTGAGCGTTCCACATCTTACCCGAGTTACGAATCATTGCCGGCATCGAGGCATCAATGATGATGTCACTTGGAACATGAAGATTGGTTATACCCTTATCTGAATTGACCATGGCAAGGTCAGGGCCATTGCTAAGTTTATTCGTGATAGCGTTCGTAATCTCTTGCTTTTTTTCTTCTGGTAGTTTGTTCAGTTTCTCAAAAAGGCTTTCAAGTCCATGTCTGGGTGAAATTCCCGCAGCATCAAAGGTTTCCCTGTAGGTTTCAAACAATTCACCGAAGTAAGCTTCCATGATATGCCCAAATATGATGGGGTCAGAAACCTTCATCATGGTGGCCTTCAAGTGAACGGACAGTAACATATCGTTTTCCTTGGCATCTGTAATTTCACGGATCAAAAAGTCGACCAATGCTTTTTTGCTCATGACTGATGCATCTATCACTTCACCTTTTTGAAGGGCAACACCCCTTTTGAGTATTTGTGATTCTCCATTCGCTTGTAGCACGATATCGACAACACGTTCTTTTTGAAGTGTCATTGATTTTTCGTTGGACCTGAAATCTCCGGATGACATGGTGGCCACATGGGTTTTCGATTCTTTTGACCATTCCCCCATCTTGTGCGGATTCTTTTTGGCATAATTCTTTACCGCTTTTGGAGCCCTCCGGTCCGAGTTCCCTTCTCGTAACACCGGATTTACTGCACTTCCTTTAATCTTATCATATTTGGCCCTAATACTTTTTTCTTCCTCAGTACTGGGTTCAAGGGGGTAATTGGGTACCTTATAACCTTTCTCCTGTAGTTCTTTAATGGCTTCCACGAGTTGAGGAATGGAGGCGCTGATATTCGGTAATTTTATAATGTTGGCTTCAGGGGTCTTGGCAACATCCCCTAAGAGATGTAAATCATCGGAAACGCGCTGTATTTCTGTTAAGTAGTTCGGAAAAGTGGCAAGTATTCTACCTGCTAAAGAAATGTCTTTTGTTTCGATGGCTATACCTGCAGGTTTTGTGAATGCTTTAACAATCGGTAAAAAAGATTGTGTCGCCAACGCCGGTGCCTCGTCAGTTTTAGTGTAAAGAATTTTGGCCATGGAAGGGTTGTTATTTTTGCGGTGCAAATGTAAGGATTCCTTTAGGGCCAATCATTGCAAATACTATAAATATTGCCAGATAGAATTAGGGAATATTCAAAAAGATGAAAGCCACATATCTTCATTGCTGAAAATCATGTGGCTTTCTGAAAGTTTTTTTCAAAATTCTGGAACAATGTTACCACTACTCCTTACCTAATGGCAAATCTTGAAAAGAACTTTAACGTTTGGATGCTTAAATTCACCTTTTTCAACATGAAGTTTAAACTATCTTTTTTACTGCTCTCAACGCTGTCAAAGTTGAAAATTGCTCTTCAGCTCCCACACAGCATTGTGTTTTTCCAAATTGACTAAAGTATCTTTAGTACAACTCGTTACCTTGTAATTGATATTACTATCAATCAAAATGTTTACAGTATTTTAAAGAACGTCAACTTTAAAAGAATCCTTGAAAATTTCTTTATCCTTGATTCTGATATAAATTTAAATTAAAAAACGAAAAACACCATAAAATCAAACCTTTAAAAATGAACAGTTTATAAACTACTGTTATGAACAATTGTTCATAAAAAAAGCACTCCTGGTAAGGGGAGTGCTTTTCTCTAGAAATTATTTGGGAAATCGTTTTATGAACGAATTTCTTTAATTCTTGCTTTTTTGCCCGTCAAACCACGGAAATAGAATATTCTGGCCCTTCTTACTTTCCCTCTTTTATTAATCTCAATTTTTTGTAGTGCAGGAAGATTAATGGGGAAGATTCTCTCTACGCCTACTGTTCCTGACATTTTTCTAATGGTAAAGGTTTCGGTAGAACCACTGCCTCTTCTTTGTATGACCACACCTTTGAAAAACTGTGTACGGGTCTTTTCCCCTTCTTTTATTTCGTAGTACACTGTTATTGTATCACCAGAAGAAAATTCGGGAAAGTCTTTTTTCTCTACCAATTCATTTTCTACAAATTTTACTAAAGATTCCATTTTATGGTTTTTATGAATTTGTTAAAAGCAACATGCACGACTATCGCCAGAGGTTGATTTTAACGATTTGCAAAATTAATTGTTATTTTCTAATGGGCAACAAATGTTTAGAAAAAAATAGAAGTCCTATCTTCCCAACAGGTCCGGTCTTTTTTCTTTAGTCCGCTTTAGCGCTTGTTCTTCTCTCCATTGTTCTATTTTTGGCGTATTACCGCTTAAAAGAATTTCGGGCACCTTGGTTCCCTTATAATCAGATGGGCGGGTGTAAACTGGGGGTGCCAGCATATGGTCTTGAAAAGTATCTGTAAGTGCAGAGGTTTCATCATTTAACACTCCGGGTAACAATCTGATAATGGCATCAGATAAAACGGCGGCTGCCAGTTCACCACCAGAGAGCACGTAATCGCCTATTGATATTTCTTTTGTTATCAGACTATCTCGAACCCGTTGGTCGACACCCTTATAATGTCCACATAGCAAAATAAGGTTTTCTTTTAGAGATAGTTCATTGGCGACCCCTTGATTTAATGTTGACCCATCAGGGGTCAAATAAATGACTTCATCGTAATGCCGTTCTTTTTTTAACTGTGCTATGCAGTTGTCAATTGGCTCTATCATCAAAACCATTCCTGCTCCACCTCCGAATTGATAATCATCTACTTGTTTGTAGTTGCCTTGCCCAAATTCCCTAAGGTTGTGCAGGTGTACTTCTACTAGTTGCTTGTCAATGGCACGTTTCAGAATTGATGCTTCAAAAGGGCCCCTTAGTAATTCAGGTAAAACGGTAATAATATCAATTCGCATAATGTAGTACTACTGCTTCTGTTGTCATGGCCTTACTCAGCGTTTACCGTTTTTGAGTTGACCGTTCTTTATGAAAAGAACGAGTTACTTTCGTTTTTGATTATTGCTGGTGGCAATAAGGTTACCTTCGAAAATAAGAACCATCTTCCCTAGATATCTTATAATCGTACTCTGTTTAGGGCATTAGTGTCAAGAGCTCTTCTTGTTTTTATTGCGCTCATCGTGTAATTCACGACTTATTTTTTGCTCTCGTTCCAATGCTCTTCGCCGATGCTGCTCATATTCTTCCTCTAAATCAGACAAGGATGCTTTAGCCTGTTGGGTCAGGGCATTGCTATTTTTAAAACGATATATAAAAAGCACTAACAGAATCAATAACCCAATAATGATGGACCATACGATAAGTTTGTAAGTGGATTTAGAAACCAAACTTCCAAAAAAGGGCATGCTATCCTTTTCTTCTGTAATCTTGGTCAGGTTTTTTGTGGTTTCGTCCAGTTTTGAATTTAAAGAACTGATCGCCGTTTCGTTCTCGGCAATCGTAACTTTTAAACTGCTTATTGATGTAGAATTGGTTTTAAGGGAGTCGAGCACATTCTTTTGAAGGGCATTCAACTCTAACAACCGCACCACTTCATAACGTTTTCCATTCTGTCTATAGTTGGTCGATTTTCGTATAATCGTTTCAAACTGACCTTTAATGGAAGCATCCTCTTGAGGTAGCTGACTTTGGTTGTCTTGAGCGTGAAGTGTAAAAGCCGTCATAAATAGTCCGACTATTGCCATGGATAGGATTTTCATATTCGTGTTCTTTTAGAATTCTGATTTAGGGTAGGGGCGAAGGTACACCATAACCTTATTATCCGCAAAAATGGCTGTCTAGTAATAGGTAAATCGCCGGACTTTGGCAATATATTTTGCTAAACGTATGACTTGATGGGAATAACCGTATTCGTTGTCATACCAAACATAGAGAACAATATTTTTACCATCTACAGAGACTATCGTGGCCTTACTGTCATAAATGGACGGTGCCGAAGCCCCAACGATATCAGAAGACACTAGTTCATTGCTCAATGAATATTTGATTTGTTCCACTAAATCACCTTCTAAAGCGTATTTTTTTAAAATGGTGTTCACGGCATCTGCAGAGGTTTTATGTTTCACCTCTAGGTTTAGAATGGCCAGGGAGCCGTTAGGCACGGGCACCCGAATTGCGTTTGAAGTTAGTTTACCTTCCAAAACTGGCAGAGCCTTCGCCACAGCTTTTCCAGCTCCAGTTTCAGTAATGACCATATTTAGCGCTGCTGCTCGGCCTCTTCGATACTTTTTATGCATATTATCGACTAAATTCTGGTCATTGGTGTAGGCATGTATAGTTTCTAAGTGCCCTTTTTCAATTCCCAAAGAATCTTCCACTACTTTCAAGATAGGGGTAATGGCGTTGGTGGTGCACGATGCAGCGGAAAAGATTTTGGTCTTTTCAGGATTGTATTCTTCGTGATTGACTCCGTGTACAATGTTTGGTACTTCCTTTCCTGGAGCCGTCAAAAGTACTCGGGCACATCCTTTTGAAATCAAATGTCTTGACAGGGCCTTTTTGTCCCTAAATACACCAGTATTGTCGATGACCAGCGCGTTGTTTATTCCATATTGGGTATAATCAATATCTTCAGGTTGGTTGGCCGAAATCAAATACACTGTTGTACCATTGATTACCAATGCTTTTTTTTCAATATCCGTTTCTACCGTACCGCTAAATTGACCATGTACCGAATCTGTACGTAACAATGCCGCTCGTTTATCCAAGACTTCTTGATCAATGGTTCCTCTGGTGATAATGGCACGTAACCTCAATTGGTTACCTTTTCCGGTTTTTGCCATTAATTCCCTGGCCAAGAGACGTCCTATTCGGCCAAATCCATACAGCACCACATCTTTGGGTGTTATTTCTTTTGATTTTTGGGCATCTTTTAGTTTATCGAGAACAAAAGATTTCACGTTATGGTGCCCATTGTCTTGCGAATGATATTCATAGGTGAGTTTTCCAATATCAATTTTGGCAGGAGGCAGTGATATATCATTGATGGCACGAAGTATCTCGACAGAATCAAAAATGGAAATGGGTTTTTGAACAAACTCCCCGGCATATTCATGTAGGTTGATAATATCGCTGACATTCTTATCGATGACCTGATTTTTGAACAGCACAATCTCAATGGCCTTATCATACCAAAGGTCGCTTATGATTTTGATAAATTCAGTAGTTGCTTTTCTACGATCGGCTTGAAAGGCCAATTCTTTTTCATACGATTTACTGTAGCTCATGGAAGGTTGTTTTGATTGCCGGGCAAAAGTACTATTTCAAACGTTTTCGTAAAAGGCTTGGAAACAAAAAACGCCCCAAAAAGGGCGTTTCGATTTTTCCATAAAAAGAATTGGGTCATTGAAAAATCAACCTTTCTTTTTCACCGTTTTCATCTAAAAGGGTAATACTTGTTCGCCCGTATTTAGAAATTTTTCCAAACAGGTTTTTGGCATCATCAATATCTCGAATCTCTTCATCGTCAACTTCAATCATTACTTTGTTCATCAGACCGTAATTTCGATACTGTTGGGGTACGTTGGTGATTTTTACTCCCTTTTTCACCCCGTACTTCTTCTCATCATCTTTTGATAGGTTTTTGACTTCCATTCCCATTAAGGGCAGTAATTCGGTATTTTTCTTTTTAAGTACAACAGGAAGAATTACTTTTTCGCCGTCTCGACTTATTTGTACCTCAATCTTGTCTCCAGGTCTTTTTGATGATAAATAGCCAGTTAATTCCGAGAATTTAGTAACCTTTACTTTGTCCACTTGTTTGATAATATCACCCGATCGGATTCCCGCATCGTATGCACCAGAATCCTCATCCACACTATCTATATAAAAGCCTTCGTATTCACTTAGTCCCTGCTGCTCTGCCAGTTCATTGTTGATACCGCTTCCTCTAACCCCTAAAATTCCCTTTTGTACTTTTCCATATTCCAATAAATCATCGACTATTTTTTTGGCAATATTACTCGGTACCGCGAAAGAATATCCCACATACGACCCTGTTTGCGACGTTATAGCGGTATTGATACCTATTAAATCACCATTGGTATTGACCAAGGCACCGCCGCTATTACCGGGGTTCACCGCCGCATCGGTCTGAATGAACGATTGGTTTCTATTGGCTGAAATGGAACGGGCTTTGGCACTAACGATACCAGCAGTTACGGTTGACGTCAAATTGAAAGGATTACCTACCGCCAATACCCATTCCCCGATTTTGGCGTTGTCAGAATCGCCAAAAGCCAGATAGGGCAATGGTTTTTCTACATCAACCTTAAGTAATGCTATGTCTGAGGAGGGGTCGGCACCGATGACTTCTGCCTCGTAGCTTTTGTTATTGTTCAAAGTGACTTCTAAGGCCCTTGCTTTATCAATAACGTGGTTATTGGTAACAATGTAACCATCAGGGGAAATAATCACGCCCGAACCGGTTCCAATTTGAGGTCGCTGTGCCGCTTCGGACCCATAGAAGAATTCTGCAATAGGGTTACTTTGGCTTAGCGTCATATTTTTTACATGAACTACGGCGTTGACCGTTTTTTCTGCCGCAAGGGTAAAGTCCACTTCGTTGATTCCTGCTCCTTTCGGGGATGCGGGGAGACTAGTCGTAACAAATTGTGTTTCTTGATTATCACCAATTGTGGTTACGGATGGTTTTTCGAAAAAAAACTTGTAGGCTCCTAAGGTGATGCCTCCTGCCAAAAGGGCTACAAAAAATGTTTGTGCTGCTCTTTTCATTGTCGTGGATAAATTTCTGATTACAAATTAAAATTATACATAAATCGTACCAATTTTAACAGTTTAACGCGGTTTTAACTGCACATTCTTCATTGTTGGAATATACTATATTTGCGGCATGAAATCCGAAAAAAGCTTCCCTTTTTATAAGTATCAAGGCACGGGAAACGACTTTGTTCTGTTGGATAATCGTGATTTGCAGTTTCCTAAACAAGATGTTGGTCTTATTAATAAGATGTGCGATAGACGCTATGGAATTGGTGCCGATGGATTGATTTTATTGGAAAATGACAAGGTGTCAGATTTCAAAATGGTCTACTTCAATTCTGATGGTAATGAAAGCACTATGTGCGGTAATGGAGGGCGATGTATTGTTGCCTTTTCAAAATTATTGGGAATGACCAATCGTAAAACAGTTTTTGAGGCTATTGACGGGAGTCATGAAGCGAATATATCTGGGACCCAGATTGAACTGGCCATGCAAAATGTTACTTCAATAGAAACGGTACGAAACCATTTTTTTTTAAATACGGGCTCTCCCCATCATGTTCAGATCGTCAGCCAGCTAGATGATTTTAACGTGAAAACGGAGGGGGCCAAAATCCGTTATGGTCTTTATGGACAAAAAGGGAGCAATATCAACTTTGTGGAGCAAATCTCCAATAACACATTTAAGGTAAGAACCTATGAACGGGGCGTAGAAGATGAAACCCTGTCTTGTGGTACAGGGGTTACGGCGGTGGCTTTGGCTATGTTCGATTCTGGGAAAACAACCAATACCTGCGTTCATATAGAAACGAAAGGTGGAGATTTAAAAGTCGAGTTCTCATATAAGAACGGGTCATATACTGATGTTCGATTGATTGGCCCGGCAATCGAAGTGTTTCAAGGCCTATGGAAGGAATAACACTCAAAGGAAAACAATGTAGCTTACGCGCCCTTGAACCGGAAGACCTTGATTTTTTGTTTGAGCTTGAAAATAATGGTACGGTTTGGGAGATTAGTAACACAGTGCGCCCTTATTCGAGAGCAATCTTAAAAGACTACCTGCAAAACGCCCATTTAGATATTTATCAAGTTAAGCAATTACGCTTATGCATTTGTGACGCCTCTGACGAACGTATAGGTTTAATCGACTTGTTTGATTTTGACCCGAAGCACAGGCGAGCCGGTATTGGTTTGGTCATTTTAAATCCCAAAGACAGAAATCAAGGTATAGGCCAACAGGTGCTCAGCTTGTTTTTAGATTATGTGTTCAGTGCTTTAGATTTGCATCAAGTGTATGCTAATATCCTGGAAGATAATAAGGCCAGTATTCATTTATTTGAAAAATTAGGATTTCATAAAATTGGAGTTAAAGAGGATTGGGTCTATTGGGGCGGAAGGTTTAAAAATGAGGTACTATATCAAAAAATAAGATCTTGAGTAATCTAAAGAAGGTAATTTGGGCCACTGCCATATTGGGTTTGGTTATCTGTGGAATCATCGTTTATCAGATTTACAGCGCGATTTTTTCGCCAAATACAACGTTTCAAAATGAGCAGGCTTATGTTTTTGTTCCTTCGGATGCAGATTTGAACGAGGTAAAGCTTCGCTTGCAACCGTTGTTGGTTGACCTATCTACTTTTGAAGCGGTTGCCGAACGAAAAGGTTATGCGTATAACATCAAAGGTGGGAAATACATCTTAAAAAAGGGGATGAACAACAATGAAATCATCAATACGTTGAGAAGTGCTAACGTACCGGTCAAAGTTTCCTTCAATAATCAAGAAACTGTTGAAGCGCTCGCCGGTAGGATTGCAAAGCAATTGGAGCCAGATAGTATCGATGTTCTTCGCGCGATGAAGGATATCGACTTTTTGAACTCAAATGGTTTTGACGAGAATCATCTCATTACCCCATACTTGCCGAACACCTACGAGTTTTTCTGGAATACCTCTTCTGAAAAATTTCGAGAAAGGATGATAAAAGAGTATGAAAACTTTTGGAATGACGAACGCAAGAATAAAGCTAATCGATTAGGGCTATCACCAAAAGAGGTTAGCGCATTGGCCGCCATTGTTCAGAAAGAAACCGTTAAGATAGATGAGCGCCCGAGGGTAGCGGGAGTGTATTTGAATAGAATTAAACGGGGTATGCTCCTTCAAGCCGACCCAACGGTGATTTACGCTATAAAAAAAGAAACAGGCAACTACGATACTATTATCAAGCGGGTTCTTTATAAAGATTTAAAAATAGATTCTCCATACAATACCTATAAATATAAAGGGATACCACCCGGTCCCATAAGCATGCCAGATATCTCTTCTTTAGATGCTGTTTTAAATGCAGAAAAACACGATTATTTATACTTTGTTGCCGATGTTTCGAACTTTGGATATCATAAGTTTGCGAGTAGTCTTCGGCAGCACAACCGAAATAAAACACAGTACGTCGAGTGGCTGAACCAACAGAAAATCAGCCGATAACGTTGCTTTAACGAGTATTTTACCCATTCAACGGGGTTTCCCCTGCTTTTGGCAAAAAGTTATGACTTTCATGCTGCAAGTTTAACATTTCCCCCATTATATTTGCCGCCCAATTTGAATCTGGATTAAGATTCATAAAGAAACGCATATGAAAAGGTGGATTTATTTTTTAGGTCATCTTGCCATAATTACCATTTTGACCAGCTTTGCTTCGATGGGTATTGCCCATAGCAGTAATGAAGTGCCGATGGATTTAAGAAACCTCGGCAATGAGGAGTTTTTAGTTTTGACACAAGTTGAATCTGAAAACAATGGAAATACTTTTTTTTCATCCCAATTATCCAACAATTTTATTGGTTTTAAAGAGGCACTCGGGTTTAAAGAATCAAGGGGAAATTATTTTGTCGTCAATACATTGGGTTATCTAGGAAAATACCAATTTGGGGCGAATACCCTAAAACTTATGGGGGTTTATGATGCGAGTGATTTTTTGAAGAATCCAAAATTGCAAGAAACAATATTTGAATTAAACGTTTCTCGAAATAAGTGGATTTTAAGACGTGATATCAAACGTTTTGTTGGGAAGAAAATTAATGGCGTTGTAATTACTGAGTCAGGTATAGTCGCTTCAGCGCACTTGGCGGGAGCGGGAAATGTGAAGAAATATCTACGGTCATATGGACAGATTGACTTTTCAGATGCCTATGGAAGCACCATAGCGCATTACATGAAAAGGTTTGAAGGGTATGATATCTCAAACGTCAAAGCTCGACATAATCCCAAAGTGTAGTCGAAGTTTAGGCCTGCACGATAAAAACAGTGGGTCGCTTATTAATAGCTAAGGTTATCCTTTTCCATTCGTTTATGGTCTTTGTTTGAATGTTTTCGGTCGGCAATGTAATGTCTGTAGCGATACAAAGCCGCGTAGTGGCTTTTAGTTTCTTTGTTAATTCCAGAAAGAGTTTTTCATTACGATAAGGGGTCTCAATAAAAATTTGTGCTTGACCTGTTTCAAAAGATAGCTTCTCCAAAGATTTTATGGCTTTTCCCCTTAATTCATTGTCAATGGGCAAATAGCCAGTAAATGCAAAATTTTGTCCGTTCATGCCACTGGCCATTAAGGCCATACTTATAGATGATGGCCCTACCAATGGAACCACCTGAATTTTTCGTTCATGGGCAATCCGAACCACGTCGGCACCAGGGTCTGCTATACCAGGAGCGCCCGCCTCTGACAATAAAACCATGTCATGCCCTTGAATACAAGGATTTAAGAAGTTTGGTATTTCACTTGGATCGGTGTATTTATTGAGCAACTCAAATTGTAAGTCAGGTTGGCTTTTTGTAGGGCTTATTCTTTTAATGAATCTTCTTGCAGACTTTTCGTTTTCCGCTATGTAATGGTCAACATCTTCTATGGTTCGTTTTATGGAGAGCGGTAAGACCTCCAAAGGGGCGCCATCGCCCAACATTGTTGGTACCAGATAGAGCTTACCGACCAATAGATTAAGTTTTTTATCGGGTTGCATCTATTTGGTTTTTGACAATTTCCTCACAAGCACTGTCAAGTAAGGTAAATACATATTCAAATCCCTCTGCTCCGCCATAATAGGGATCGGGTACTTCTGAAATATGGGTGTCAACTTCGTTTAAGAGCAACTTTACCTTTGCTTTTTCTTCGTTTGATCGGGCATGGGCCATGACATCGTAATAGTTGTTCTTATCCATCACATAGATGGTATCAAAATTACTGAAATCACTATGGGTGAATTTTCGACATCTTTGATTTGTCAAATCAATACCGTGTTTTTCAGCAACTTTTATAGAACGGGGGTCGGGGAGACTTCCTATATGATATCCCGCAGTTCCTGCTGAATCTACGTAGACTTTTGCGTTATCTACTTTAGATTTTAAAATACCTTCTGCCAATGGTGATCTACAGATATTTCCGAGGCATACCATTAGAATTTTGGTCATAAAAGCGAAGGGTTAGGAAAACTTTTTGTCGAGATCTTCTTTGTATTTTCTGAATTGTTTATCGGTTTCAGCAAGATTTTCGACGGTCTTGCAGGCATGTAATACCGTTGCATGGTCTCTTTTACCAATTTGTGAACCAATACTTGCCAGTGACGCTTTGGTGAATTTTTTTGCAAAGAACATGGCCAACTGACGGGCTTGAACGATATGACGTTTTCTCGTCTTCGATTGAAGGGTGGCCACATCCATTTCGAAATAGTCAGAGACCACTTTTTGGATATAATCAATCGAGACCTCTTTCTTGGTGTTTTTGACAAACTTTTCAACTATCTGTTGTGCCAATTCAAGGGTAATCTCTTTTCTAGTAAAAGAAGCTTGGGCAATGAGGGAAATTATCGCGCCTTCAAGCTCACGGATGTTTGTTTTTATGTTCTTCGCAACATGGTCTACAATTTCTTCGGACATTTCAACACCATCGCGATAAAGCTTGTTCTTTAAAATGGAAACCCTTGTTTCATAATCAGGGCTCTGTAATTCAGCCGATAGCCCCCATTTGAACCGCGATAGTAAACGTTGTTCAATATCTTGCATATCGACCGGAGCTTTATCGGAGGTCAATATGACTTGTTTTCCATTTTGGTGAAGGTGATTGAAAATGTGAAAGAAGACATCTTGCGTACCAGATTTACCGGAAAGGAACTGAACGTCATCGATAATCAGTACATCAATGAGCTGATAAAAATGAATGAAGTCGTTTCTCGTATTTTTCTTGACCGATTCAATGTACTGTTGCGTAAATTTCTCTGCCGAAATATAGAGAACGGTCTTCTCTGGATATTTATCTTTTATTTCAACCCCAATAGCGTGTGCCAAATGGGTTTTTCCCAAACCAACGGCCCCAAATACCATGAGGGGGTTGAATGAGGTTCCTCCAGGCTTATTGGCTACTGCCATACCGGCCGAGCGGGCCAAACGGTTGGAATCGCCCTCGAGAAAATTCTCGAAATTATAATTGGCATTAAGTTGGGATTCAATTTTGATATTTCGAATACCCGGAATGATAAAGGGATTTTTTAATTCAGGGTTTTTAGACGTTATGGGCACATCCAACTCTTGTGGCGTCATGGCACTGCGGTTAGAACTTGGTATTTTTTCGGTAACGGTCTCCGTGCTACCATACTTATTTTCCAACTTTATCAAATATATGAGTTTTGCGTTCGGCCCAAGCTCTTTTCTTAGGGCAACCTTCAACAGCTTGACGTAATGCTCTTCTAGCCACTCATAAAAAAATTTACTGGGAACCTCTATACTTAACGACCTATCGGTAAGTTTTGAAGGCTTAATAGGTAGAAACCATGTTTTGAATGCCTGCGGTTGGATATTATCTTCGATAAAAGCCAAACAATTTTTCCATACGGAAGATGCAGTGACACTCATATAATTAATTCCTTTCGTTTGTTGGTTAGATAACCGAAACATTGATTATCTTTTAAGAATACCTTTCTTTAAATAGCAGGCGACAAATATGTGTACAAAAAATCTAAAAAAAAAATTAAAAACCAGTTGAAATTATACTTTTTTTTTCGCATGTTTTTACCAGAAAAACAATGCTTATAAATATAGAGTTTTTCATGGGAATTTATGGCTACAAGTAAAATTACTTTTCGCGTGAGATATGGGGAAACCGACCAAATGGGTGTGGTATATCATGGTAAATATGCTGATTATCTGGAGATTGGAAGAACCGAATGGTTGCGCCAGTTAGGAATTACCTACAAAAAAATGGAAGAGGAAGGAATAATCCTACCCGTTATTCATTTGAAAATTGATTTTAGGAAATCTGCGAAATATGATGATCTTCTCACGGTCGAAACAAAGCTTTATCAAAGACCATTGGTCAAGATTGCTTTTGACTATAAAATCTATAATGAAAATAGGGAATTATTGGTCGAGGCCCACACCGTTTTGGCCTTTATGAATCAAACCACTATGAAACCGTTGAAATGTCCTGAATATCTCCTAGATAAGTTGGGTTAAATAGGGGTGATTTTTAATCGATGAATCGCTTTCATTTCCTTAAGCACTGCGGCAGACTTCTTTCTCGCAATGGCAATAATCATCGTACAAGAGCTTTGCATTTCTTGTGATATGATGTTAAGTTGAAGTCTTTTTACCATTCGCATGACTTCGTTAATAAGGTCGTAATCAAATTCAAGAACAAATTTTATTTCAACGGTACCTTTAGTAATAATGGATTTCTCAAGTGTCAGTTGGGCAGTATTTCTATAAGCATTGATAAGACCACCTACGCCAAGTTTGGTTCCACCGAACACTCTTGCGACCATAACCAGAGCATTGGTTACACCAAATGATTGCAGCTGTCTGTAAATGGGCATTCCTGCGGAGTTCTTGGGCTCACCATCGTCATTTGCCCTATAACTAACAGTATCAATGCCAATTTGCCAGGCATAACAAAAATGGTTCGCGGAAGGATGCTTTTTTCTCAGTATTCCAAGAATCGATTTGATTTCGTCTTCGTGTACCAATGGAAATGCATATCCATAAAATTTACTTTTTCTATCCTTAAAAAGAACTTCAGGTGAAGGCGCGGCAATAGTGTTATAAGTGTCTTCAGATAAACACATTAGAACAACGCTACCAATATGATACTAATGACTGCTAGCGCTACGCCCAACCAGTTTTTTATTTCCAATCGTTCTCGAAATAATAAAATACCCAGCAACGTTGAGAACAGCACAATAGCCACATTGTTTATGGTAAATATCGACGAACTGTTGAAGGTATCATGGCTTAAAGCCCGAAGTAGAAAGAAAATGGAGAAATAATTGGGGATGCCCAAGCATAGGCCTCCGATAATACTTTTTACATTGAGCTTTGGGGTGTCTTTTTTTGATGTAAAGCCAATAAATACAACTCCTGATAGGGCAGCAGCCCCAAAAACTGTGGAGGAAAAGAGAGGATATTCGCTTTTATCTAAATACGATTCTTGAATGAATTTAATACTGGTATCAATAATTCCGGAGCCTAAAAAGACCAAAAATGGCAGCCAGAGATGGCTATTGTTCAGTTGGTGGGCTTCCTTTTTTACTGAGGCCAAATAGACTGCTATTAAGGCGAGACCGATACCTAATAGCTGTGCCCACGATAACCTCTCGTTGTAGTATTGCACGGCAAAAATAACTGGGATTACCAATGACATTTTTGTTGCTACCGAAGTAACACCCACCCCATTGACCTGAGAAGACCTGGCCATGATATTGAATATGACAATAAACAATACTCCTAGAAAGACCGTGCCCAAAAACCAAGATTTTTGTACGAGTTCAGCAAAACCCATATAGCCAGGACTCAATAGCAAGCCACAGGAACAGGCTACGAGATAATTTGTGATAATGGCCCACAAGGTATTGACCTTATATCTCGAAAATAGCTTGAATACAACAAAAATGAGGCTGGAACAGAGTACGCTGAACGCCAAATCAATCATGGAATATGTGATTTAAGTTCTGTGATATCTTCGAGGCCAACCTTGAGATGCCAAATATGGATACCAAGCGCACTGGCTGCATCGGTATTTTCTTTGGTATCGTCGACAAAAAGGGTTTCGCTGGGTTCGAGTCCATTCTCATCAAGTACCTGTTGAAAGATGTCTAAGTTGGGCTTTCTTTTTTCCATTTCATATGAGAGATAAAATCTTTCAAATGCCTGCTCAAACCGATTGAAATTTGCTCCCATTTTTTTTCGCTCATTTTCTATGTGAAGTACATTGGTGTTGCTCAAAAGAAAAAGGCGATACTGCTTTTCAGCCACCAAGGTTTCTAGAAACTCCAAACGATAAAGTGGAAAATCAAGTAAAATGGCATTCCAAGCGTCGATGAGGTTCTGACGGTTGGCTTTTGGGAATAATCGGCCGGTCTCATCTAAAAAAGTCTCCGTGGAGACCAATCCCATTTCATATTCTTTGAAAAGGGAGTCAAGTTGAGGAGTGATTTCAGTAAATCCGTATTTTGTCATTTCCCTGGCGGTGGCAGGCTTGTCCAAATTGATAAAAATATCACCGAAATCAAGAATAAGGTTACATATCATTTCTTAAAATAGTTAGACGATCGTTCTTAATGGTTTCGGTTATGGTACTTTGGCCATTTACTACCGGGGCGGTAATACCACCACCGAACAGCACATCACCCTTAAAAATTCTTGCCTCATCCCATAAGTTAGCATTTATAAAGGTCTGGAGGGTTTTTGACCCACCTTCAACCAAAACAGAAATAATATTGTGCTTGTGTAAAACAGAGGTGATTTCAGGGGCCACTTCCTTATCAAATGTGATTTTTTCACAATGGATATTTTCATGAAGGGTTTTCCTTTCCGATTCTGTGAGTACAATAGTCTTTACTAAGCCATTCATGCTGTGAAAATGATGGGGAATCTTTAATTGTCTATCCAATAGTACTCTGATGGGATTTTTCCCTTTCCAGTTCCGTACATCCATTTTTGGGTTATCGTCCAATACCGTTTGAGTACCCATGAGAATCGCCTGTTCTTCGTTTCGCCATTGATGTACCCGTTGCCTCGAATAGGTATTGGTAATCCAAAAGGGCTCTGGTGTCGAAGCTCTTTTATCTGGGGTTGGCGCGATAAAACCATCCCACGTTTCTGCCCATTTTAAGATGATATAGGGCCGTTTTGACTCCTGAGACGTCAGAAATCGCCTATGATGCTCCCTACATGCCATTTCTTCAATACCCACCTCAACTGCAATATTGGCTGCTTTCATTCGTGCAATGCCTTGTCCGGCGACCTTATGGTGTGGATCTTTTAAACCGATGACAACGTGAGGAATGTTATGTTCGATAATCAAATCACTGCATGGGGGCGTCTTTCCAAAATGTGAGCAGGGCTCAAGGGTCACATAGAGTGTTGCTTCCTTCAAAAGTGATTTGTCTTTTACCGATTTTATCGCATTGACTTCGGCATGTGGTCCGCCATATGGACTTGTAAATCCTTCACCAATGATTTTATCATTGTGAACAATACAACAACCCACCATGGGATTTGGGGCTGCTGTACCAAGTGCTTTTTCACCTAAAGCAATGGCACGGAGCATATATTTATGGGCTATCTTCACCCCGCAAAAATACCATTTAAAAAAAGTGTAATGGCGCTCATTCGAAAAATTAGGGAGGAAGATAATGCTGAGGTTGCCTCCCTCATAAGAAGTATCTTAGAAGATATGGGTGTTCCTAAGGTGGGCACTGCTTACGCTGATACTGCATTGAACGATATGTTTCATGCATACGACCGACCAAAGGCCGTTTTTTATGTGGCCGAGTCGCAACGTAATATTGTAGGTTGCGTGGGTATTGCGCAGCTAGAGCAGGGCGATGAAAAGGTCTGTGAACTGCAAAAAATGTATGTGAGCGCATCAGAGAGGGGCAAGGGCGAGGCAAATGTACTATTACAACATTATATTAAGGAGGCCATCGCATTTGGGTACCAAAGTTGTTACTTAGAAACCTTACCAGAGATGCATGCTGCCCAGTCATTATATAAGAAACATGGATTTTGCTATATCGACAGACCATTGGGTGATACGGGCCATACGGCATGCACGGTTCGAATGCTTAAAACCTTAGAATGATGGTATGCGCTAAAATAACTTCAGGGGTTTTCTCTCAAATAGTTCCACTATGCTTTTAAAGGAGGTAAAATCCGTTTTTTGCCAAGAACTCGAAGGTATTTATCCAAAGGAAGAAATCATCACTTTTTTTTCTTTATTGCTTGAAGAAATACTACAATTAGAGCGGTTTGTTTTGGTTTTACACCCACAATACCAAATAACAAAAGAAGAAGAGCGGCCTATGTTTGCGGCGCTCGCTCGATTGAAAAATGAAGAGCCCATTCAGCATATTTTGGGAAAGGCTCATTTTATGGATCTGGAATTACAAGTGAACCCCTATGTTCTAATACCCAGACCAGAAACCGAAGAGTTGGTTCAATGGGTATTGGCAAACATCCCCAAAAACAATTCGAAACCAAGAATATTGGATATAGGTACAGGTAGCGGTTGTATCGCGATCGCACTGGCGAAAGCGGTACCCCACGCCGAGGTTGTCGCTGTAGATATTTCTAAAAAAGCCTTACAAGTAGCGAAAAAGAATGCAGAACGAAACGGGGTAGTGGTCGAATTTTTGCACGCCGATATATTAAGCTCAGGTTTTGAATTGATATATGGGGGGAAAGTTGCACACCCATTTGATTATATTGTTTCCAATCCCCCTTACGTTAGAGAAAAAGAGAGAGGGGCAATGAGGAAAAACGTCAAGGCATATGAACCAGAGCAAGCGCTGTATGTTTCCGATGAAAACCCTTTACGCTTCTACAAGGCCATTGTTGGTTTTTCAGAAGATTATCTCTCTTCTAGAGGACAACTTTTCTTTGAAATCAACCAATATTTGGCACAAGAAACGAGACAACTTTTGGTAGACAATGATTTTAAAGAAGTGGAACTGCGCAAGGATATTTTTGGTAATTTTCGCTTTTTGAAAGGAATACAACCATGAGTGTAGAGGGGCAGATTAAGGCTTTGAGAAACGAACTCCGAGAGCATAATTACAACTATTATGTATTGGACAATCCGAGGATTTCAGATTATGATTTTGATATGAAGCTTAAGCAACTTCAATCTCTTGAAGCGGCCCACCCTGAATTTTACGATGCTACTTCCCCCACGCTTCGGGTAGGGGGGGCAGTGACCAAAAACTTTGAAACGGTCAAGCACGATTACCGCATGTATTCTTTAGATAATTCCTACGGCAAAGAAGATCTTGAAGATTGGGAAAAACGCATACAGCGCATATTGGGTGATGTTGATGTCGGGTTTACTTGTGAGCTCAAGTATGATGGCGCATCCATTAGTTTGACCTATGAAGAAGGAAAGTTGGTTCGCGCGGTGACGAGAGGTGATGGGTTTCAAGGTGATAATGTGACGGCCAACGTGAAGACCATAAAATCCGTGCCTTTGCAACTGAAGGGTGACTATCCCCCTAAATTTGATATACGGGGAGAAATAATATTGACCTTGGACGGTTTTGCCAAAATGAACCAAGAACGATTGGCCAATGGTGAAGAGCCATATATGAATCCTAGAAACACCGCCTCAGGCAGTCTCAAACTTCAAGATAGTGCCATAGTGGCACAACGCCCATTGGAGTGCTTATTGTACAGTATTGTGGGCTCTAACCTGAATTTCGATACCCAATTTGACATGTTGGACAAAGCGCGTTCTTTGGGGTTTAAAGTGCCAACGGTTGCTGCTTTATGCCAATCTACCGATGAGGTGTTGGCCTTTGTGGAGCATTGGGATACCGCCCGACACGATTTACCTTATGAGACCGATGGAGTAGTGGTCAAGGTGAACAGCCTGCGCTACCAAGAAGAATTGGGGCATACGGCCAAAGCTCCGAGATGGGCAATGGCCTATAAATTTAAGGCGGAGCAGGTATCGACCCTTTTAAATGAGATTACCTATCAGGTGGGGCGCACCGGGGCCATTACGCCCGTTGCCAATTTACAGCCAGTACTTCTGGCAGGAACCACTGTAAAACGTGCGTCGCTTCACAATGCCGACCAAATAGCTAAATTGGATGTTCGCGAAGGCGATACCGTTTTTGTGGAGAAAGGAGGTGAGATTATCCCCAAAATCATAGCAGTAGATTTGACAAAACGTCCCTTGGGATTACAACCGACCACCTATATTTCTTGCTGCCCAGAATGCGGTACCGAATTGGTTCGTAAAGAAGGGGAGGCCCAACATTTTTGCCCAAATGATACCGGCTGTCCCCCGCAAATTACTGGTCGTATCCAGCACTTCATCTCACGAAAGGCCATGGATATTGAAGGTTTAGGGGGTGAGACGGTAGAACTATTGTTCAAAGAAGGGCTTATTCGAAACTATGCCGATTTGTATACCCTTACCAAAGAACAAATTATGCCTTTGGAACGTATGGCCGAAAAATCTGCTGAAAATCTGGTGAACGGAGTCGAGGCTTCGAAAGCAATCCCTTTTGAGCGGGTCTTGTTTGCCCTGGGTATTCGTTATGTTGGGGAAACGGTAGCCAAGAAGCTCGCCAAAGCTTATAAAACTATTGACGCTTTGATAGAAGCATCTGAAGAAGAATTGGTGGCCGTTGATGAAATCGGGGGACGTATCGCGGAAAGTGTGGTGCAGTTCTTTTCAAACGATGAAAATCAAGAAACTATCGAGCGTCTTAAATACTACGGGCTTCAATTCTCTTTGTCTGAAGAACAATTGCAAAACCAGTCAGATACCCTGAAGGGAAAAACCTTTGTGGTATCAGGTGTTTTTGAGACCTTGGAACGTACCCAACTAAAAAAAATAATTGAGGATAATGGGGGTAAAGTTTCCTCTTCCATCTCATCTAAGACCTCTTTTCTTGTCGCAGGAGATAAAATGGGACCAAGTAAACGCACAAAGGCCGAGAACTTGGGAGTACCCATTATTTCAGAACAGGATTTTTTGGCTATGGTTCAATAAGAATATGCTAATTGACAACAGAGTATGTTTAGTTTTTCTTTCGAAGTCGTAATAGATGCTGTCCTCAATCCAGATTTTTCATTATTGTCACCGATAGACATCCATCCATCGGTCGACACGTTCCTTAACGTTTTTGCGAATATCCATATAGTAAAAGTTGATATCAGCAATATGATAGTTTTTACGTCGGAACAGAAAACTCCATGGGAATCTTGGTTTGCTGGCCCATAATATTCCATTGTGTACCTGTGCATCGACACGTCCTTTCAATATTTTATTAAAGTCTCGAAGTACTGCTCCTTTGCTCTGCTCCTTAGCAACATAGCTGGTATCAATTTTCCAAGTTATCGGATTGGTAACCAAAATACTATCGCCCAATGGTCGGTTGTCAGGTAGAAACTTTCGCTTAAAGGTCCGCCAAGAAATACTGCAATTCAAATCATCAGGATTCAAGCAAGGTCGAATGGATTTAAAGTACGTTTTTGGCAGGGGTAGCCCAATCAAATAGGCAGCCACCATTTTTGACTGCAAAGATTTACCGTCTATAAATTCGCGAATAAGTGGACCGCCATGTGTCGTTCCCTGGCTGTGGGAAGCGATAATAAAGGGCCTTCCATGGTTATAGTACAACAGATAATGCTCAAAAGCACTTTTCACATCTGCATACGCCAAGGCAAATGCCTTTTTGGCTGAGACCGTATCTTTAGTGGAGTAAGACCGAAGGTGCGCTTGACGATATCTGGGGGCAAAAATCCTTCCTCCAGCATTAAAGGCACTCGCTTGAAACAAAATGGTGCTGTTATCGACCCGCTCATTCAGTTCTTTGTCATCAATACGAGGGTTCCAGGGTAATGAGTTGTCTTTGTCGGTATATATGGTAGGATGGATAAAGAAAACATCAGCTTCCATGTTATTTTTTGCCAAAAGTTCAGTTCCGGGAATTCTATCGGCATTGTCTTTTTTGTCGGGGTGTGCGGCCCAGTTCTTGAGTTCGTTGTAATCAACCGGTTCAACCGTTTTAGAAGTATCAAAGGGTAACTGTGCAGAAAGTGACGGGCCTAAAACCAAGAAAGTCAATAGGATGCCTAATTTTACCAATCGTCTCATACTTCGCTAAAATAAAAATAAATGATGAAGCAGGCTACTCGATAATACTAGGCCCGATTCGATATTCTTCCAGATTTTATATTCTTCCTGTTAGGCTTTCTTAGCATTGGTTTAAAAGGTTGGCAATCATGTGAAATTCCATCAAATTTAATCTTGGTACTAAAAATTATGGTCCTTTTTCAATTGACATATTCTTGTATTATAGCTTTTAAATCATGTTTCACTACCCTTAGACTGTGCGGTGTAATGCGCTGCGTTTCGTTTCCATTTTTGAATGGACTCAAGAAACGGTAATCCCAATGTCATGCTGCGTACTTTCAATCCCTAAAAAGCCCTCTTACCGGTGGGCTAACGTTACCATCAAATCAGCCATTTCGGCATAGGGTTTTTCTGCTACCGGTGTTCTGTTAGGGGTGAAGATAACGGCCTAATAGGGTGGAAGTGGCGTTTTTGTGATTATGAGTTTTTTTGCGTTGATATTTGACTTAAGCATTGATACCGATGCTATTGTTGTTTCATACTTTTTCAATGATTGATTCTCTATCAGACGTATCACCCGTTATCTACCGCCACGATTCCTTCATTCGAATTTTCCCGTCCGCATAGTCCGAACTGCCTTATAAGTCATGATATGTTATTTCATAAATTGTGTCGCTATTATTTGTTGTTTTGATTACCTTGAATTTTTTTCGTTGAGGTAGTTAATCATTACTGCGCTCTGATTTTAAGATTGAATGGATATTACTGTTTCTATATCCGTATCGTATATCAGTAAGCCTTCGTTTGCATTATCAAGCTCACCGATAAGCTGTCCTTCGCTATCCCAAATGGAACTGCGCCCATTGCTGTGAAAGTTATCACAAAAACCTACGGAGTTGACCATTAGAATTGTCATTTTAAATTCCTTTGCTACAACCGGAAAATGTAGATAGGCCCTGTCAGTGCCTCGGTCAGGTTTTGAAACACTTGCAATATAGATTTCGGCATTGTTTTCTTTTGCTTTCGTTAAATGTTCGCGTTGTAGGGTTTCATAACAAATGCCCAGTGCAATCCTCTTCTTTTGTATACTCAACGACGGTTGCTGCGAACCACTCTTAAAATAGGGTAGTTCATCAGGGTGTAATATCTGCTTGGAATATTCGAGTCTACTTTGATGAGGTTGAAAAATCAACATACTGATTGTAACCCCATCTGTTGTTTTAAGTGGCATTCCTACTCCGATTATGATGTCATGGGTGTCGGAAAATTCTTGAAACGGATTGAATATTTCATCTTCTATTCTTGTTGAAAGTTCTTGGGCCATATCGGGTTCATAGCCCGTGATGGATAACTCCGGAAAAATAACCAACCCTGTGTTCAATTGTATAGCGCGTTGAATGAAATGGATATGATTTTCAATGTTTGCTTGAATATCTCCGCGCACTGCCTTCGTTTGAGCCAAACCAATTCTCATATGCTTAATTGTAAGATTTAAAAATATAATAGTTGTTTGGACATAATGCACCATTTGCAGTATCTCACTTTTCGATGATGGGAACAGTCTACTTCTTATTTAGTTCATAATAGTCGAGTACGTGCTGTGGAATAGCAATTTTCTTAGATAGCGCTTCATCGGATAGCGGGTATTCGGCAACTTGCTTTAACGGTACCAATCCTGCCCAAATATCCAATCCATAATCTTCAGGTTCATCATTCACTCCAACATCCCTGATTTTTGCTGATGCCGTTTCAATGGTCATTTCCAGTACCAATGTTCTATTTAGTTCTTCCGAATGCATCGGCCTAATCCCATCCCAACGTCCTTTCATGAAATGTTCCATAAAACACAAAAGGGCTTCCTTTTTTTCTTTTGGTTTCTCCAGTTTTTTGACCTGACCAAACAAGGTCGCAGAACGATAATTAACAGAGTGGTGCAATCCTGAGCGGGCCAGGACCAATGCATCTAAATGCATAACGGTCATGCTCATTTCCCCTGCTTTTAAAAGGGCCAACATCATTCTGTTGCTTTGGGAGCTATGAAAATAAATTTTATCCCTTTTTCTTCCATACGCCATGGGTAAGGTAATTGCCCGGTTTTCGTAGATATAGCTGACATAGCCAATAAAACCAGTATCTAAAATGGTATTGATTTTCTCCACATCATAGGTTGCCCGAATCCGACCACGTTTGACTCTGTTTAAATTGGATTTTGAATACTCTTTCATCATATTTTAGGTGTAAAAGCTTTTAGGTTTCTTCTTTTCCAAAGATTGATTTGATCCAAAAATATTATACTTTTGGACTATTGGAGTAATCCAGAATAAATATATCTAGTAGTCCAGATGTTTCCATACGGTACCAGTATTACACTAGATAGGGTAAGTGGTCAGCCCCTATATCTACAGTTGTCCAACCAACTTATTCATCTGATCAAGAATCAAATTTTACCATCGAACACTAAACTGCCCGGAAGTAGAACTTTGGCGGAAGTGTTAAGGGTTCACCGAAAGACCATTGTTGCTTGCTATGAAGAATTACATCTTCAAGGATGGGTAGAAAGTATTCCTAAAAAAGGAACTTTTGTACTGGGCAATCTGCCTTTATTAGAACAACAAAAATGGAACGATTCCCTATTGGGCAATGCCAAAGCTACCGCTGGATTCCCTTTTCGTAAAAATAATATGTTCCGTGAAGCATCTTCAAAAAAGAAAGTGGGTTTTATGTATATCAATGACGGGATTTCTGATGGTCGGCTCACGCCGGTAAATGAGATTGTTAGAACTTACAAAAGAATTTCTTCAACCCCTAGCATCCATGAACATTTGTCTTATGGCTCCACTTACGGTAGTGAAGCTTTGCGTCATGTGCTGGCGGATTATCTGAATACTACCAGAGGAATAAATATCACAAAAGATAATGTATTGATTACACGTGGCAGTCAGATGGGAATATGGCTGTCGTCGCAATTGTTGTTTCAGAAAGATGATACCGTTGTTGTGGGCAATACCAATTACGTTTCTGCAGATTTTACGTTTTTATACCAGAAAGCGAAGGTATTGCGTGTAACGGTAGATGCCAATGGAATGGATATATCTGCTATTGAAGATCTCTGTAAGCGGAAAGCGGTTAAAGCGGTTTACGTAACGTCGCATCATCACCATCCTACCACGGTAACACTTTCCGCCGAGCGAAGAATTCATCTTTTAAATCTTGCGAGGGAGTATAAATTTGCAATTATCGAAGATGACTACGACTACGACTTTCACTACGATCGCGCGCCAATACTACCATTGGCCAGTCATGATTTGAATGGAAATGTAATTTATATCGGGTCTGTCTGTAAAACGGTAGCTCCGGTATATAGGGTTGGCTATCTGATCGCATCAAAAGAATTTGTTGATGAGGCAGCAAAATTGAGGGGCTTTGTTGATCGACAAGGTGATGCGGTGTTGGAGTTGACTTTTGCCGACTTCATCAAATCAGGTGATTTGGATAGGCATATTCGTAAGGTGATGAAAATTTATCAGCGACGGCGTGACTTGTTTTGCGCCCTTTTAAAGGACAATTGCGGAACCCTTTTTCAATTTGAGGTTCCTAAAGGGGGAATGGCTGTTTGGGTAACCTTAAAATCAAATCATTCTTGGCAAACGTTTTCTGAAGTGGCACGAAAAAACTGGGTGGAAATAGGCTATTGGCAGCGCTATGACATGGCGCAATCAAAGCACAATGGTATTCGGATAGGTTTTGCTACCTATAATGAGGAAGAAACGCATGAACTTATGAATCGGCTTAAAAAAACAGTCGAAGAAATCTTAAATCGGTAAATGTACTAATCTGATATCCGTTATTTATTCCCCAGTAAAGTAGTCCCATGCTACTTTGGAAATATCGGCTATGATTTTTTCATTGGTTCCATCATCTTCCTTTGATTCCGTTATAAAAACACTGATAATAAAGTATTCATCATTTGGTAAAAACACGATTCCAATATCGTTTACGGCGGCTGTTATCCCTGTTTTTTTATGTTTTCCTGACCAGCCAGTCTTATGTGCAATAATGGTTTTTTTGGGCAATTGTCCTCGCAATCTGTTTTTTCCCGTTTTTGTTTTTTTCATAATATTCCAAATAAAATAGTAGCTTTTTTGGGAAAGCAAACCATTTTGGTTCTCATAAAATGTTGCCAATATTTTATTGGCTTCTTTCGGGGTCGTCCAGTTTAGAAATTGTAAGTCCCAATTATTTTGCATGGTTTCTTCATTTATCTCGACGGCGAAATCTTTAAATCCGATACTCGAAAAATGATTTTCAACTATTTTTGGTTTCCCAAGAAGCCTAAGTAGGGCATCACAGCCTACATTGTCACTCAACGCCACGGTGTACGCTATAATTTCGGCAATGCTCAGCGTAGCTCCTTCAGGATATTTTTCCCTTAAAGGACTCCATAGCCCGGGTAGTAGGTCACTTTTCCTAAGGGTTATTTTTTGGTCAAGTGAAAGATTACCTTTATCCACTTCAGATAAAATGGTCAATGCAATCGGAAATTTAAAGACGCTTTGCATAGGGTAGTGTCTTTGCCCATTGATACTTAATGTGTCGTCTGCTTTAACCCCATTAATGGCCACCCCAACAATTGCTTTTTTGGTCTTTATTATTGAGTTGATTTTATGTCGTATGGTTTCTATTTTTTGGGTAGTTCCGGTCGTGAAGACCAGTATGAAGCAGAGCATCACAAAAGACACCTTATATCGCATGACTCTTATTTTGACTTAGCGAAATATAGCGAAAAATAATACAGATCTTTCGCTAATATTTGCCATAAAAGTGTGTTTGCCCTATAGTGAACCCTTGAAAAAACTTGATGCCAGTTCCAATGTTTTTTCGTGTATATCTTTTCTGTTGATGGTGGGATGGTCAATCGTTAGGTTAGGTGCTACTTCTTTTCCAAAGGCGGTGGGTACGTTTAAGAACACATAATGTCCAACATTTTTATCGAAAAGATGGATTTTGCTGGTCTCGATTAAACTATGATACTTCTCAGCATTGGTTTTAACTGGTGCAACCGCATCACCTTTTCCTGCTACAATGTAAATTGGTGCCTTGATTTCGTTGGTCTGTTCCTTGTAATGGAATCCAAATCCGATAGCAGGTGCCATGACGAAAAATGCCTTGATTCTTTCATCTTTTACGTGATTTTTGTATCTGTTGTAAGATGCAACAATGAGGCTATCCTTTTCAAAATCTATTATTTCTTTCGTTTCCGGAAATTCAGCAGGTAATTCTCGGTCCTTAGGATTTTCATTCTCCCTCACTGATCTATCCACATATCCGCCCGCTAAGGCGATATTGGTATATCCTCCCAAAGAAAATCCAACTCCACCAATTTTTGACGTATCTATTTTACTACCGATTTCGTTGTCATTCAGCACTTGTGTTAACACGTATTTCATGTCTATGGCCCTTTCCCACCATTTGACAAATTCCCTTGGTATTTTATTGAACGTTGAATTTCCATAGTGATCTAGGGAGACAACGACGTACCCTTCCTTTACCATTCTTTCAATGAACCAAGTCAATGAAAATCTATTTCCTCCCGTACCGTGAGAAATCAGTAACAAGGGAAATTTTTCATTGGCGATGGTCGCATCCGGAATTGTTTCTATAGTTTCAAAAAGTTTCTTTTGATTGGTCTTCTGTTCTTTTTTGGTCAATGTGTCCAAGGTCGGATACCATATTTCAGTCGTTAAGGGGCGATTTTTTGACGCATCTTTGAAGGTCACCGATTTTTGTCCTATTCGAAAGGTTGCTTTTTTCTCTGTAGTACAGGAAAGAAAGAGCATCGCTGCAACTAGATAGATGGATGTATTTTTCATTTATTGGTTTTTGGTTCGGTCTAAAGACAAAAGCAAAAATGAATTGTTACATTCTTCTTTAGAATTATCATCATGGTCTTGATGTGCCTATTCCCTAAGAATTTAGTGATGGAGAGATTTCCACACGAGGCGATTACGTTTGTCTTAGTATGCCTTAAGCCGCAATGGCCTAAGGGGTATCATATGATGCTATGATGGTATTTAATTTGCGCATACTGTCGATACGGGAGACGTCTCGAACGGTCTGATGTAGGTTAGTTGGGTCAAATAACACAGTTTTCATTCTAGCGGCGAGTGCAGCGGTTATTCCTTTCATACTATCTTCTACGACAAGACATCTATTGGGGGGTATTCCCATCTTTTTCGCCGCATAAAAGAATATATCAGGCTCAGGTTTCCAAGAGTTGATTTCATAAGAACTAAATATATTTTCACCGAAATATTTTTTTAAATCAGTTATTTCAAGTGCTTTATTGATTTTTTTAGTTGGACCACTTGAAGCAACACATGACCTAATGGTATTTTGATTTAAAAATTCAATAACTCCGTCGCATGGATTCAATTCTTTCTCAAAAAGCGTATTGACCAATGCCCGATATTCAGCAACAAAATGTTCTTCTAATACGATATTATGCTCTTCTTCAATAGAATGTAAGATGTTAGCCAATTTTTCTCCTCGATATTTCGCCATTAGTGCACTGGCTGAAGATTTTACTTTATATGGTCTTAGCATCATTTCCAAACCTAGGTTACAGTGATATTCACTATCCACCAGTGTTCCGTCACAATCAAATATGATGCATTCTACCATTTTATTCTCTGGTTGTCCAAGTTGCCAATGTATTTAGTAAACTGCCTTCTGTATCTCAATTAACCTAGCGTTTTTAATTTCTTCTTTTTTTGACAAATGAGCTTTTGCTAACGGTCAATTTTATTATTGTATTTTCATTGGCCCTACTGAGCCAAATGTTATGCGTACTCTATAAATATTTAACAAGTTTTTTTAAACTGATTCCTTAAGATAATTTCAGGTCTGAAATATTTGTACTATATGCGATATTTCAATTATAGTCAAGGTAATATTGACTTTGTCGCAAGGTATCTATATTTAAATAGTCAAACCCATATTTGTGGGCAACTTTCGTCGCTCTGGTATCAAATGTGATATCATTTGATTGAACTTGCTCACCTACAAATAATTGGTGAGTTAGGGTCTTTTGGGGCGCAGTATACTTTATCCAACCACTGTATTGTGCGTTAGTTATAGTATTGTCCGCAAATATGGCAATTTGATGGGAAGGCCTGTCTCAACAACTTAAGGGTCCATCACCATTAGGGTCTCTTCAAGATTTTAGTATAAATGTAGTTTTGTTTAAGGAAAGTATGAAGAGCATGCAATTAGTAAGGGTATTGTTTTCAACTTTATTTTATCAAGACACTTATATAGATGGCTTCTTTGTGAAATATATCAAAAAATATATTGGGATTATTTTACCTCTACGAGCTATATTGTCCAAATAAAAAAACGGTTCAAGTATAGACTTGAACCGTTTTTTTGCTAATGATTATTGTTGGTGAGGTCTTATTGTAATCATTCCCCGGACATTAACCGTTTTCAACAGCTTTTTTTAACAACGCCATTCCACGTTCATTGGTTTTTTCCATGCCCTTTTTTGCACCAAATAACCACATAAAAAACGCGTCACCCAATGCTGATTTCACCTCAAAATCTTGGGTGACCTTAATTCCGTTTGACGTTTGCTCAAAGCTGTAGTCGAACGTCGGTTTCGCCTTAAAGGGTTTTTGAATATCACATTGCATTCCAATAAAGCTATTGGACTCTATTTTTACTATTTCTTGATATCCGAGGTCTTTTCCTTCATTACCGTTCCAATGGTATTGGGCACCAACTGTTCCATCGGTCCCTTTCACCTCATATATTTGGCTAGGGTCTTCTTCTAAAAAAGGTGACCATTTCGGGAAGTTGTTCAAGTATTTGACCATATCAAAGGTTTGTTCCATCGTCCCATCTATGGTCACTGATTTTTTGATTTGAATGGTTTGTAGCTTATTGGCATTATACAGACCTAGGCCGATGAAAGCTACAAGTGCTATGGCGATTATTGCTAGTATCATTTTTTTATTCATTGGTTACATTTTAATTACTGTTACATGGGCATAATACTTCTTACCTCGACGGTACCTCCCATCGCTAGAATGGGACACCCTTTGGCCATTTCGGTGGCTTCTTCCAATGAGTCTGCCTCTACGATCATATTTCCGCCGAGCGTTTGATTGTCTTGAATTGTAATGCCTTCTGAAACTGATGAATCACTTGTGATTTGTTTTCCATCAAATCCTAATTGATGGGTGCTGATCAGCTTTTCACTCATGGCAATTCCACCAATAAAGCTTCCCCAGGCTTCACGCATTTGTTTTTGTTCTTCTTCTGATGGCCGATATTCGAAGTTTGGTGTAAATCGAAAAAGCATCATAAAAATTTGTTTTTCTGTCATGTTAGGTGTTTTAATATTAACAATACCTAAAAGTACTCGAGAGGTTTCACAAAAATCTTTGCATATGACAAGAAAGCAATATGATGCCCTATAAAGTGATATCTTTTCGTATTCGACTTAGGGAAGTATCTGTTATACCTAGATAGGTGGCGATATGTTTGAAGGGAACATATTTGACCAGTTTTGGATTTTCTTTGATAAAATTCAAATACCGTTCTTTGGCCGTACAAGAGGTTACGGAGACCAAATGGTTCTTTAATTCAAAATAATTATCAAGCAACAATAGTCTGTTGATTTCCCGGAAGGCTTCAATTTCAAATAACTTAATGGAGTTTTCATAGCTAATCTTCCAACAGGTGGCATTGGTCAAGGCTTGCACTGGTTCTAAACAGCTTTTGTTTAAAATGTAGGAGTACCAGTCGATGACGATATCTCTTTCAATAAAAAATTTTGTCGTTATACTATTTCCTTTCAGGTTTACAGAGTAGGAGCGAAAGAAACCACTTTCGATAAAGAAATAGTGGTTGGCCGTTTTCCCCTTTTCAATTAAGAAATCGTTTTTTTTTATTTCAACTTTTTCAAATTGGTCCAATACGAATTCCAAATCTTTCTTGTTGAATTTTTCAGGCTTAAAGATGTTATGTAAAAAATGAATCCTATGCATCTGATATAGCTTCAGCTTAAGGTGTTGAACATTTAATTGGTGGTTTATCCCTGTTTTATTTCCCAATCTTTTTGGTTCCCTAAAGAATGCTTCGAATGTATAGAGATGAGGTGGAAAAAAACTTTGCTTATGACAAGAAAGTATGGTTCACGGTTTTTTGATCAACCAAGACTTATAAAAAGAGAATCTTGACGGACATAAACCAAGAATAAAACAAAATGTAGCGGGATAAAACACAATGCTATTGATAATCATTTTAGTACTTTTCTCTGTTATGCTTCTTGTGTCGCCAGGCCTTGGTAATTTCTTTTCGTATTCCATTAAGGGAAGCATCTCTGTTTCTTAAGAACTTAGCGATACTAAAGGGAAAGGTTTTGGAGGATCTGATTTAGTTTGGTCTAGGATAGATGAAATTAGGTACCCTTTTAAGCGTAAGTAACTCAACACAAACAATCCCCCTTGTTATCTTCGATAACCATTCGGGGGATATAGATATGGATGTTCTGAGATATGATATCACAAATATTACTAAGCACAGGGCTTAGAAGAAACTTGTACTGATATATAAAATAATGACCGCCAAGAGTGTGATTAGAAAGGAAGTGTATGCTATCTCCAGTTGCAGATAATTTCTTGAAATACTTTTACTCATAAAAAAATTAAATCGGGTAAGATTTCCGATTTGTAGGTTTTGACTTTTTAAGACTTTTTTCATGGATAATTCATATTCATCGAATTCTGGAACTTCAAAGAGCATGAAGTTGTTTTCCTCTAGGTTCGGATATTTTTTCTTTATAGTCTTGTTGAATACCTTGTACATCGTATAACTAAACGGCTTCGCGGCGAGAATTGCGAATATCAATGAAATGGAAAGGCCTATAATAAGCACTGGAATAATGGGATGGCTAAAAGAAGAATTCCCTTCAAAATAGCCTTCAAAAACAATCAGGGCTGAAATAATTGCGGTGTTGATTCGAATTAATATGGCCGCTTTTTTATCTGCGATGGAAATAGAGTTCATAATAAGCCTATTCTGATTTTTTAAATAGACGCCAAAAGATTTTCTGGGTTCTTTTTGGGTATCATACGAGTCAATTTCAGTTTTATCTTTTGTTTTCAAACTCGTTTGATTTACATCTATGGTACTTGGCTCAGTATCTTCCCTTCTCATATTTGGTCTAATTGGTTCTTGCAAAATTGCTTTGTCTTTTTACGAACAATTTGTGATGGCTGCGTACAAAACCACCCTGTATTGTGGTTTGCTTTGACTGAAAGTTACATAAAAACGGAAAGATGGTGGTGGCACTTCCATCCTAACGGGCAACGGATGACCATAAATGATACCCATCTGGGGCGTCAAAATAAATGGCAATTGCCGGAATCCATGTACAAACTATTTAGTTGGTCAATTCTGTCATCCATAAAGTTAAATGGGTTTAGGCTATGTTGTTTTAAAAATTAGGTTGTCTCGTTGAAGCCCGCTCTGAGCACAATCGAAGGGTAATAAATCCGCTGTAATTGCGGTAATACTTTATTGTAGTGCGTTTTTATTTATCAATTAGCTTTATAAACGCCGCTATTTTTTTTTCGTTGTTTTCTCCCGTTATAGTATGAACATTTCCAAGATAATCCATTCCGAGATATTTAGCGGTTTCAGAAAATGGTAGCCAAAAAAATTCTCCAAGATTATTTCCAATTGAACAGCTAATCACCGCCATTTTCTTCCCACGTAGTTGTCGTCCAAGACGTTTTTCGATAGTTAGCAAGTCTGTAATTCTATCGAAAAACACCTTCATTATTCCGCTCATTGCATACCAATAGACTGGCGTTGCAAAAATCAGCGTATCATATTGCGCTATTATTCGCCTCATCAAACCCAGGTAGTCATCATTTCTGTTTTCGTGATGGTAATCATAATAACCGAAATTGTAGTCATTTAGGTCAATTACATCCCATCCAGAATTTTCAATCAGTACACTTATCAGATTAGAGGTGTCTCCATCATTTCTTGAACTTCCGACGATTACCACTTTTTTCATTTAGAATTTGGTTTTTTTAAATGTGCTACCACGTTCAAATACAGGAAGCGTAGTAAGAGCTAAGAACCATCCAAGAATGGATATACTGCGTTGTATGTAGGTTTAATTGTTGGTCATAAGTTCCGAAAAATTCTTAA
>ERZ1740067.22-NODE-22-length-130905-cov-7.345411_pt1 | contig 130905 bp, 107 predicted proteins | sample MGYA00581736_ERZ1740067 | MGnify/ENA primary metagenome ERZ1740067 (study PRJEB43018, sample SAMN04849236) | marine metagenome | isolation source: floating plastic debris | place: Pacific Ocean | collected 2008-08-27 | study: EMG produced TPA metagenomics...
GACGGGGATACTAATGATAATGGTGATGGAAATAATAACAACAATGGAAATGACGGTAGGTTATTGGGCGTAAGTTTTGGAGGCTCCTTTGGCGGCAATATTGGCTATGTCCCTACAGACCCTGTCGACGATGTCGTGAGTTTTGGTGCCAAAACCGTAGTGGGCGGTTCCGCTTCCTTTTTTAAGACCATTGAAATGAGTGGGCTATTATATGAAGACAAGGGCTTTAGTATTGATGCCGACCTAAAAGACCCGCTATCCTCCGATTTTGGAGTGGGGTATCGGTCCGGGTTTAATGGAAAGTTGGACTTGGCCCTGGAAATCAATTCCTTTATCTCTTTTGGTTTTCCCATAGCCTCTGGAAGTGCCGCCGTGGTTGCCGAAGCCTCTACCGATAATGGCGTTACCGCTAGGGCTTTTATCAATGGGGTTGTCGATCCCAACCTATCGTGGTATCCCAATTTTATCCCCATAAAACCGGATGGCAGTTTGAGTGCCGATGGCTATGTAAACCAAAATGGCGTTTTTGATATTGGTGTTGAAGGAACCTTTAGTATTGAAACGCCGAACAATCAACAAGGCATTGAAGGATATATGCGTTTTTCCAATCCTGCGTTTGAAATCGAAGGAAAATACACTAGAAATCAGCAAGAGTGGTCTGTTGGAGCTGCTGTCAAAAAAGATGAAACCGAAGTCTTGGTCAAAGCACCGAACAGCTTTGTTTCTGGATTGGACATTGAAATATCCCAACGGATCGATTCCACCCTTACTGTTGCTGAAGACGCTTTGGCCAATCTGGAACAGGCGACAGCAGATTATGAGTTTGAATTAAGCCTAAGGGGGCTTCGCCAGGTATTGCCCACGGTAATTTCCACCGCCCTCCAAACCATAGACGAAGAAGTAGCCAAAGGTATAGCAGAGGGACGCCGAAGAGCCGAAGAAGAAGTGTCCAGTAGAGGAGCAAGATATTGCGATGATAATATTCCATCTATCGTCAACGGTATTGTAAACAGATACAGGAATGCGTTGGTACGCATGCGTAATGCCGTGAACAATACGAACGATAGTGATCAAACAAGAACAGAACTAGAAGCTGCTTTACGCCAGTTGGCCAGTTTGAATAGGGTTGATGAAACCGTTACCGCGACCGTGGAATGGGGAATTTTTCCACTCTTTTGCAATGTGCCTTTTACAAGTAATCGGGATGTTAGCCTAAATTTCCAAGTATTGACCAGTGAACAAGTCAGCCAACTGAATTTGGCAGCCGACAATGTAAAATTCATTGCCGAAACCAGTGAAATATTGATCAGTGCACAAGCTATTTTTGATGCCATTCCAAAGCAAGAAATATTAAATCGTCTAGACCAATTAAAGCAGGATATTACTGGCCAGGTACAATCGTTCTCTGATTTTGCAGGAGTTGGATTTATAAAAAGTCATAATTCAGGCGATTTTACCTTCTTTATTGAACAAGGGGATACGCGGAGAAATGTAGCTAATTTTAATCCTTTTGACCCCAATGCAATCATTAGGGTGTTGGTCCCCGATCTGGAATAATAGATAATAGTAAGAAAATGTAAAAGCCCTGTAGTAGACCACTCCAGGGCTTTTTTTATACAAACCACTGTTTTTCAAAAACTTGATTTAAAACGTTATTTTTAATAGATAAACTAACCCACTATGAAGTCTTCTTCAATCGTAACATGCGTAGGTATTTTTCTTTTCTTTTTTTCCTCGGCTAGAGCTCAAATGAATAAAAAAGTAGATAGCTTATTTGCCATTTACAATTCGCTCCCTGATAGCGAAGAGAAAATCAGAATTCTGAGTAATCTTTACGACGAAACTGAATTTACTAATCCCGATTTGGCCAAGCGCTATGTAGATATGGAGCTAAAACTGGCCGTAAAATTAAACAACGTAAAAGAAATTGGATCTGCATATTATAACCTTGCCTGTTATTATAACAATTTGGACATTAGAGATTCGGTGGGTTACTTTCTCGAAAAAGCTAAGAATAAGTACATAGAGAGTAAACATGATCATGGTATAATGATTACAGAGCATTTTGAAGCCATAAATGATTTTTATGTCGGCAGTTATGATAGCGCTTTAGACAAATTAGCGATTGTAATGGACAAGAGAGAAAGAAGAAAAGAGTATGGTGAATTGGCCGCTGACTACAGTTTTCAAGGTTTATTATATCAAAGAAAAGCTTATTTCAAATTAGCGCTTAGTAGCTTTACAAAAGGCCTTAAAATCCTAGATACAATTAAAGGCCATGAAAATGAAAAGGCCCAATTTCTAGGTCTCATAGCCGGTTTGGAGTCAGAACTTGGCAATACCCAAAAAGCTATTGATTATGAGGAAAAATCACTTAGATTGTTTGAGAAGTTGGACTATGCGCAACAAATAGCCGAATCTAAAACGTCTCTAGCTTTTTATCATACCAACCTAGAAAATTTTGAAACTGCAATAGCCTATGCGAAAGAAGCGGTAAAGCTAGCCAAAGAAATACGGTCTAAACAAGAAGAACATGATGCGTATGCGCATCTTGCCTTCGCCTATTTGAAGTCAAAAGACTATCTAAAAAGCCTTCCTTACTTCAAGAAAGATTTAGAGTTTAGGAAGAAGGGTAAAAGAGCCCCAGAAATTATGTATTCATTAGAACGGATAGGCATGGTTTATAATGAGATGAACCAACCAGACGTTGCCTTGTCTTATTTGAACCAAGCAATTAAATTGGCAGACTCTTTAGAAAATCTTTATTTACGGCAAACCATACATAATAATCGAGCAAACTCTTACGAAAAGAAAAAACAATTCAGTAAGGCGCTTGACGACTACAAAAAGTCCAATTCAATTAAAGATTCCTTAGCCAAAATCAACAGGACTCGGGAAATAGAAGAATTAAAGATTATCTACGAAACTGAGAAAAAAGAACAGCAGATTTCGCTACAAGAAAAAGAAATTACCCTATTGGAACAACAGGCCTCAATAAGTAATCTACAACGTATTTTGATGGGAATCGGTTTGCTTCTTTCATTGATTGGATTCTATGCCATTAGGCAAAAAATGAAACGCAACAAGCTCGAAAAAGAAAGGGTTGATGCGGAACTGGCCTTTAAAAAGAAAGAACTGACCACCCACGCGCTGCACTTGGCCAAAAAGAACGAGGTCTTGGAAGGTTTAAAACAAAAGGCGAAAGAACTTAAAACTAACGAGGCCTCTAACAATGGTTACCAACAATTGATCCGTACGATTAATTTTGATTTGCAGGATGATAACAACTGGGAGAATTTTGCAAGGTATTTTGAAGATGTCCATAAAGATTTTAACAGCAATGTAAAATCCAAATACCCTGAAGTCACTTCCAACGAACTACGCTTAATGGCCTTGTTAAAAATGAATCTATCCTCCAAAGAAATAGCCAATATTCTCAATATTTCGCCCGAAGGCATCAAAAAAGCCCGGTATCGCCTTCGTAAAAAGTTAGACATTACTACCGAAGATTCACTACAGGATCTGGTTCTAAATCTATAAAAGTTGATATAAATTGGAGTGCGTTGCCCTAAGGTACGGGGTATCGAGCACCTATAAAAACCTCCTTTTCTGTACTTCTCGATACAATTTCCTTTCGGAAATCACTCGAAGTCACAACTCTATACCATGCTGGTATCCCTTTAAAAATAAGCCACTAGAGCTTCGTCCACAGCTTGTCCCCTAGTTTATTTTAAAGTGTCCACCGCTTGTCCACCTTCCTTTTTTTACTTCTCAAAATCCCCACTTTAGGTTTGTAGTGTCATTGAATAGCAATCAAAACAATGACAACCGTTTTGTGGTCTTGCTCGGCTAAGGGCTGCAGACCGTTACCGAGCAGGTCACACAAAATGGAAATCAAGTTTAACCCACAAAACAAAGCGTGATGAAAACAAATTTTAAAGGTCTAATGCAATTGCTATCCTTGTTTCTTCTTATTACAGCTGTAGCCTGTAGTTCTGAAGAAAGTAATCCTCCAACTGTTCCAATAGATAGCGATGGCGATGGTGTAGTAGATGGTAATGACGATTGCCCCAATGAAGCTGGTTCCTCAAGTAATAATGGATGCCCAGAGGAGGAAACCTTAACCATATCCCAGGTGGTGGCCCGTGGCCAAGATTTTGAAGAAGTACCGCAGGTGCCACAAGAAACCACCTTAAACGAAGAAGCCCCTTTTGATGATGATTTTGACAGGGAAGACGAAGGAGAAGAACCTGTCACGGAACGTTTTATATGTACCCGAAGAACAGTTAGCATTGAAGACGGCAGTGATGATTTTTTCCTTTTTGACCCCAATGAATCGGTAATCTATCCTGGTAACCTTATCCAAGGTAAAACCCTAGACGATGCCACACCTGAATCTATCCCATTGCTTAGGGGCGGTGGTGTGATTTCCTATAATATTATTGATGGTAACCTAAATGCGAGTCAACCCGTCGAAACCATTTCACTAAGTGCCGTTCGTACGGCAAAAAACGCCATTATTGCTGGAGCCTCAGGAGCTGTGCCTGCCAGCTTCAATTTAAGTGTGGAATCCGTGCAATCCAGAAGGGAGTTAGCACTGAAGTTAGGGGTGAAATTTGAGACCTTCAGCGCTAAACTTTCGGGAGATTTTGAATTGAACACTTCTAATGAATCCAACTATGTTTTAGTAAAACTTACTCAACGTTTTTATACTATGGATGTAGATGAACCCACCAGTGCAGATGCTTTTTTTGATGAGAGCGTTACTCCCGAAGAACTAGCGGAATTTATACAACCGGATAATCCTGCTGCTTATATTGCCTCGGTAACCTATGGTCGCGTATTTTATATGCTTTTTGAATCTACCTCTTCAACTTCTGAGATGATGAGCAAGCTGGATCTCGGTTATAGTACCATTGGTGGTAGTGCTTCTGGTAGTGTAGAGTTCAGCAGCTTTAGCAGTCTTCAAAATTTAAAATTACAAGTCATTGCTTATGGGGGCAATGCGGAGGAAACCTTAGAGGCAGTAGGAAATTTCACTAATAATACAAGCATTGGAGATTTTGTAGCCGGCTTAGGTCAAAGTGGCGATATTGAAACCGGTCTTCCGTTGTCCTATGTTTTAAAGAGCGTAAAAGGACGTTCCGATATCGTGGGTACCAATCTCTCTACCGAATTTGACGTAATAGACTGTGAGTTAAAAGGCATAGTACCGCCCTTATTGTATGCCGATCTTGATGGTCTATTTGAAGATGGTATCGGGGCCATGCTCAATATCTCAGGTCCACATGTGTTGGTTTTCAATAAAGCGGGAGACCGCTACGCATGGTACAATGGAAATTTACCTGGAGTTTATAAAGAGGGGGGTGGTGAAGATGCTAGGCCTATTCTTTTTGCAGTCAATGAAAGTAATACCGAATTGCCTTTAGGCCCTTTGGGTAATGTACCTGTGGGCAGTGTCGGTGCCGCCGTGGATTTTTCTCCAAATGTGGTCTATATATTTAATGATACCGGAAACCTATGTAATATAGCAACGGTAGCACCAGGGGATATTCCATCAAATAGTTTACCTACCGGCCAGGTGGTTACTTATTCTAGGCCAAATTCACCCATATTCAATGTCTTTGAAATTTTTGCAAGTAATGGTCCAGGTTCAGCACTTTTTCAATTGACCAACGGCATAGGTGCTGGCGTACGATTAGGGGATCAAACCATGGCCTTTTTTAATCGGGGGGAAAATATATTTCAACAATACTCCACAGAAAATGATGGACAGTTCCAAGAACCTGTACCCTCGATTCAATGGCTGACCAATGATAATGAAGGTGGTAGTCTTTTTTCAAATGTAGGTGCTGGAACCAGATTTAATCCGGGTGGCGGAGGTCTACGGTATCTTTTTATAAATGAAGAAGGGACCGAAATTATAGAATGGATATCACAAGGTGCTACCAATGGGCAAAACGACCTCTTTCAAGGTCCATGGGTAATCACGAAAAATTAAGGATTTGAGTTTGTAAAAGAAAAGCCCCGGGAACCACTCCGGGGCTTTTTGGTAAAATCAAAACCAACCTAAACACATGAATTAACTAATTCAATTTTAAAAGAGGGCCGAAACCCTTCATAGCAATTTCTTTATATAACAACCAAGTCTTACCCTACCCTACCCATTTTTTCAGTTATTTTTGAAAAAAGTTACGTTTTGGACCAATTGATTCTACAACAAATTAAAAATGAGTTGATTAACGGAAGTGTAAAAAGAGGACATCCCTTTAAATATTTCACATTAGGCACACTTTTCGGTCAAATTCCCCATCAACGAACTGTGGTGCTCCGAAAAGTACAGCCCAACTTCCATTTACTTTTCTATACGGATAGGCGTTCGGCAAAAGTTAATCAAATCAAAGAGAATAGTGCCGTTTCCGCTTTATTCTATCATCCTAAAAAAATGATACAATTGCAGATAGAAGGAAAAGCAGAGATAAAAGAAAATCCTGAATTGTTACAAAAAATCTGGAAATCCATTCCCGACAAATCCAGACGCGACTATACGACCAGCTTACCTCCAGGCACAACCAATAAAAATCCGGAACATATCGAATATTTAGTTGAAGACAACCACTTCTGTATGGTGGAAATCAAGCCATACCACATCGAATATCTAAAATTACAACGACCCTACCACCACAGGATAAAGTTTGTAAGAAAAGGGGATGATTGGAATGGCACCTATCTAATTCCGTAAAATACTAAAAGACAACTTTAGGGGTTGCAGGACTTTCTTTAACCTTGGAATCAAATCTTCACCGTACTCAAGATAGAGTTCAGAAAAGTTCAATTGCCGTTCTTGTAAAGAAGAATTTGGGAAAAGTAGGTTCTGAAGTGCAGTCAATCGAACAACATGGTCGTCAAACTTTCGTTTCTGTGCTTTCAACAACCGCTTTTCAAGGGTGTCTAGACCATTTTTTTGTTTCGTTTCTTGTGCTTTTACCGCTCCTAAAAAAGATTGATCTGTCTTTTCGGCTAAATCATAAAGTTGAACAAATTGATCTTCCAGTAGTTTTTTTTGAGGGCTGAAGTCAATGGTAATATCAGAGATTTTTTTAATCTTCTTTTGAATTAATTCCTCCTGTTTTAGAAAAATATCTTCAAGAGAGATATCAAGTCGCTCCACTTTGCCAGCCTGTTTTTGTGTCATGACCAAAGCTGAATTTCGTAATAAAAGCATGGGAAAGGTGATACCCATAGCCTGAAAGTAATCCTTTAGTTCCAACCAATACGCCAATTCTCCTCCACCCCCTATATAACAAAGGTTGGGTAATATTGCTTCTTGGTAAAGTGGCCTTGCAATAACGTTTGGAGAAAACCGTTCGGGATGATTTTCCAACTCCTTTTCGAGTTGTGCTTTGGTAAAATTGATTTCAGTGTTGTTCACCGTAAAATCATCCCCCCTTCGTACTATGCGTTCACGAATTCCTTTCTTTAAATAGAAATAATTGATTTCACGCGGATTGACTTGAATTCTATATTCCTTGGAAATCAAAGAAAGGCGTTCAGCAGAAGCGGACACGTTTTGAAAGGGCAATTGCTCAAAAACATCCTTTTTTATGTAAGGTATAAATGACTTTTTTAGCCCTGCATCATCTCCATCAATGACCACCAAACCGTATTCACCAAAAAGCGCATTGGCCAAATAACGCGTAGCATCGCTAAGATTGGTGTGGTCATTATAAGCCGAAGTAAATAGCTCGTGAATCTTTTTAGCGTTTTCTGAAGCACCGAGTTTGGTTGAAAATATATCGCCGACAGCGGCAAGCCCATCGGTATCCATTTGCCCGACCGCACCACCTTCAGGTCTACTCCATTGTATTTTTGCGCCCTGAAAATTAAAGTAGTTGATTTCGTCAAAGTCGTGATCTTCAGAAGCCATCCAATACACGGGAACGAAGTCATTTTTGGGATAGGCCTTTCTCAGCGTTTCACATAAATTAATGGTTGAGATAATCTTGTACAAGAAATAGAGCGGACCCGTGAACAAGTTCAATTGGTGTCCGGTAATAATAGTGAACGTACTGTTCTTTGATAGCGAATCTATATTCTCCGAGGTTAGTTGAGAAATAGTTAACCCTTCATATTGATGTTGGAGCTGTTCAACCAAAAGTCCCCTCTGACTGTCTGAAAAGTTATTGGACTTTTCTTCCAATTGATCTTTGAAATTCTCTAGGGTGGGAAATCGATGATAAAAAGGCTTTAGTTTTGGGTGTTGATCTAAGTAATCACAAATCAATGGAGAAAAATAACCCGTTTTTCGATAGGGTATACAGTCTACTTCCATACCGCGTTTAATAATGCCTTAAAGATAATCCTCTTCTAAAATTCGTTTCCCAAAAATAAGTTAATTGCCTTAACCTATATTTTTAGTTAGCTTTGAATATCAGCTTATCGCAGACCTCATGAATCGAATTTTACTACCACTGCTCTATGGTTTCTCCGCCGTTGTTTTCTCTCAAAACCTTAAATCTCCTACTACATTTTTAGAGTATGATCTAGGGAGTCAATTTACAAAACACCATGAGGTCATTGATTATTATGAACATGTTGCCCGCGCCGAACCCTCTCGGGTCAAACTGGTTCAATATGGCAACACAAACGAACGCAGGCCACTCTTGCTCGCGATTGTCTCGTCTGAAGAGAACCTTTCTAATCTAGAATCTATTAGAACGGAGCATTTGAAGTCATTAAATGGTGAGGGAAACTCGCAGAAGGCAATTGTTTGGTTGAGTTACAATGTTCATGGAAATGAAGCAGTAGGAACTGAATCTTCTTTGAAAACCATTTATAGCCTGCTCAGCGAAAATACCAGCTTTCTTGAAAATACTGTCGTTATCATTGACCCTTGTCTTAATCCCGATGGCCTGGACCGCTATATCAATTGGTACTATCAATACAAGAATACACCCTTTCAGTTGGATGTTAATAGTAAAGAACACAATGAAGGCTGGATTACGGGTAGAAGTAACCACTATATGTTCGATTTGAACCGCGATTGGGCCTGGTTGACCCAAAAAGAAAGTCAACATAGACTAGTTCAATATAACAAATGGATGCCTCATATACATGTTGATTTTCACGAGCAGGGTTTAAACGACCCCTACTATTTTGCCCCCGCAGCCGAACCTTTTCATGAGGTCATCACCAATTTCCAACGCGACTTTCAAAAAACCATTGGTAAAAACCATGCCAAATATTTTGACGCCAATGGTTGGTTGTATTTCACAAAAGAGCGGTTTGATTTGTTCTACCCAAGTTATGGAGATACTTACCCTACCTACAACGGAAGTATTGGAATGACCTATGAACAAGGAGGAAGTGGCCGTGCAGGCCTGGGCGTAATCACGGCTATCGGAGATACCCTAGCCCTTAAAGACCGAATTGCACATCACTTTACCACAGGAATTTCCACGGTGGAGATAGCCTCCCAAAATATCGAAAAACTGAATACAGAGTTCAAAAAGTTTTTTCAGCGTAAAAATTTCAAATACAAGAGCTATGTATTAAAGGGGAACACTGGCAATATAGAAGCCTTGCAAGAATTATTGGTTCAACACGATATCGCCTTCGGCAGGGCCAATAAGGGAATGGTGAAAGGGTTCAACTATAGCACTGGAAAAAGTGGATCCATGCAAACCGACTCCAATACTTTGGTGGTCTCAACGGACCAAGCCAAGGGAACCATGGTCAAGGTATTGTTCGAACCCAATGCTAAATTGAGTGATTCATTGACATATGATATCACGGCGTGGTCGCTGCCCTACGCCTACGGGTTGGAAGCAATTGCATCGACCAATATTATTGATACCACTTCGTCTAGAGAAAATTTGAACGATACCCCTACCTTAAAACCATTTAGAGACAATAGTTATGCCGCTATCACAGAGTGGAACGGTATGAACGACGCTCGGTTTTTGACACATTTGCTTAAAAAAGGAATTCGGGTGAGAACCACCTACGCACCATTTTCGTTGGACGGTAAATCATATGATAGGGGAACCCTAATCATAACCAGAGGGGATAATGAACAAATTAAAAACCTAACAACCGTTCTCAACGAAACCGCAAAGATGCATAATAAAACAATACATGGTGTTGCCACAGGATTTGTGGAGGCCGGTAAGGATTTCGGTTCCCCCTATATACAAATGATTCAGAAGCCCAAAATAGCGGCCCTATCAGGTGGGCCAACCTCAAGTTACCGTTTTGGGGAAATATGGCACTTCTTTGAGCAACAATTGTATTATCCTATTACGGTAATCGATACGGACTATGCAGACCGTATTGATTTTGAAGAATACGATATTTTGATACTACCAGGTGGTCGTTACGCGAATTTTTTAAATGAAGAACGATTAAAAGGTCTCAAAGAATGGGTTCGCGGCGGGGGCAAGCTCATTGCAATGGGTGGAGCCATTAAAAGTATCGATGGGAACGAAGGCTTTGGGCTACAACAAAAGGAACGAAAAGAAGATACTACGAAAATGGCACCAATGGCCCAAGAAGACCGGCAGCGCCAGGCCATGAAAAACGCCATTACCGGAGCGATTTTTAAAACAAAGGTCGATAATACCCATCCAATGGCCTTCGGGTATGATAATACTTACTTCACTTTGAAACTAGGTAGTGACGCCTACGGTTATATGAATGATGGCAATGTGGTTTATTTAGAGAACAATACCCGCCCTGTATCAGGTTTTGCAGGAAGCGAAGCCCAAAAGCGAATCGGAAAGTCCTTAATATTTGGCGTGCAACGTTATGGTAAGGGCGAAGTCATTTACATGGTTGACAACCCATTGTTTCGAGGGTTTTGGGAAAACGGAAAACTATTCTTTGCCAATGCCCTATTTATGGTTCGTTAGAATCTAGCTGTAAAGACCTCATACGTTGATATCGGTACAACACGCCCCATTAAAACGATTCGGTAGTTATTGGCATTTTATCAAAAAATTGCATGTCACAAATGATAAATTCCATTCCTTTCAACAACTAAACCTCATTTGTTAGGTCATTTAAGAAGTTCAAAGACCAAATACCCACACCAGATCAAAACAATTCAAAGACAATTTAATGTGAACGTTTACAGGCGTATACAACTTTTGCAATAGTTCATATTAACTTGTTAAACCAATCCAATAAAGTGGTAAACAGACTATTATTTAGTAATTTTAAACGTAGTGTATAGAAGTAAATAATAATAAAATACAGGTTATGAACAGTAAAAGAATTTTGTTCGCCATTGCAACAATAACATTCACATTTTTCAATGGTTCTGCTTTTCAAACCACTCAAGATGATTTTGTGGAATATCGAGGCAGGATAGTGGAGTCAAAATCCGAAAAGCCTTTGGCGTTGGCAGCAATAGGCATTGAAGGCACCAACGTTAGTACCGTTTCGAATACCGAGGGAAGCTTTTTGTTAAAAATACCAAATAAGATGCTCAACGGTAATGTTGTTGTCTCTTTTTTAGGGTACGAAAGTAAAACCATCCCCATTTCCCAGCTCGATAAAAGCGATACCACAATCAAATTAAAGGTTTCGTTCACACAACTTTCAAGTGTCAATGTGAATGCCCCAAAAAGTGCTGAAGCCCTAATTCGCGAAGTCCTTCAAAAACGAGGAGAGAACTACCTAGGTGATAATACTGTGATGACCGCTTTTTATCGAGAAACCATAAAAAAAAGAAGAAAGAACGTTTCATTATCCGAAGCGGTGGTCAATATCTACAAGGCTCCATACTATTCGCAAAGAAACGATGCAATGAAATTGTTTAAAGCCCGAAAAAGCACAGACTATACCAGATTGGATACGGTAGCCCTAAAATTACAGGGCGGACCTTTTAATGCGCTTTATGTAGATATAATGAAATACCCAGAATTCATTTTTATCGATGGAAAAGTGGATGAATATGAATTCAAATTTGACCGCTCAACCTATATCAATGATCGCTTGGTTTACATTATACATTTTAATCAAATACCGACCATTAGCAATCCGCTCTATAAAGGAAAATTATACGTTGATGTTGAGAACAAAACCTTAACAAGTGCCGTGTACGAATTGAACATTACGAACAAGGAGTTGGCTTCAAGGTTATTTGTGCGAAAGAAACCTGCTAAAGTTGATGTATGGCCCACTGAAATCGCTTATCGGGTGGACTATCGGGAAAAAGATGGGAAGTGGCATTATAGCTACAGCAACGTTATGATGGAGTTTAAAATCGATTGGAAGGGTAAACTTTTCAATTCAGCGTATACCATGGCCGCAGAGATGGCAGTAACCGATTGGAAGACCAATACAACGGGCGAACTGCCCAAGAACAAAGAAAAAATTAAAAGATCTATCATTCTTAGTGATGAGAACATTGGTTTTACCGACCCTGATTTTTGGGGGGAATACAACATTATTGAACCTGAAAAATCAATAGAATCGGCTATCAAAAAAATTCAACGGCAACTACGGCGTGCCAATAGAAATGGAGCGGCCGGCGCAGCACGTTAAAAGAAAAGCCCCTTTTGGGGCTTTTTTAATTTAGTGTTCAAATTCCAATATCGTTTTACGAATGATTGCAATACACTCATAAAGCTGTTCTTCGGTCATGACCAACGGAGGGGCGAAACGAATGATGTTACCATGGGTAGGTTTGGCCAAGAGACCATTTTCCTTTAAGGCCAGACAGATATTCCATGCTGTTGAGCTCTCCTCGGTATCATTGATGACGATAGCGTTTAAAAGTCCCTTTCCGCGAACCAATCGTACCAAATCAGTTTCAGTAATCAATTTTTCCATTTCAGCACGAAATATAGTACCCAACGTATCGGCATTTTCGGCCAGTTTTTCTTCTTTGACTACTTCAAGTGCTGCCATGGCGACTGTACACGCCAAAGGGTTACCGCCAAAAGTAGATCCATGCTCACCTGGTTTTATGGTCAACATAATCTCATGGCTGGTCAATACTGCAGAAACTGGAAAAACACCCCCAGATAGCGCTTTACCAAGTATCAAAACATCGGGTTTTACATTTTCATGATGACAACACAATAGCTTACCAGTTCTGGCAATTCCCGTTTGAACTTCATCTGCAATAAAAAGCACATTGGCTTCCTTACATATTTTATTAGCGGCTTTGAGATATCCATCATCAGGAACAAATACCCCCGCTTCACCTTGAATGGGTTCCACCATAAAAGCTGCTACATTGGCATCACTAACGGCCTTCTTAAGTGCCTCGAGATCATTGTAGGGAATAATTTCATAACCAGGCATAAAGGGTCCAAATCCATTTGTGCTCGATGAGTCGGTAGATGAAGAAATTGCCCCTAGGGTCCTACCCCAAAAATTTCCTTCTACAAAAATAATTTTAGCTTGATTTTCTGGTACCCCTTTGACATTGTAAGCCCATTTTCTAGCGAGTTTTACTGCCGTCTCACCACCTTCGACCCCAGTGTTCATTGGTAGAACCCTATCATAACCGAAATAAGTTGTGATGAACTTTGTGTATTGCCCAAGAACATTATTGTAAAAAGCCCTTGAAGTCAAAGTCAGCTTTTCGGCCTGTTCTTTAAGCGCTGAAATAATCTGAGGATGACAGTGCCCTTGATTCACCGCTGAATAGGCCGAAAGGAAATCATAGTATTTTTTTCCTTCAACATCCCAAACAAAAACGCCTTCGCCCCTATTCAAAACAACGGGTAAAGGGTGATAGTTGTGTGCTCCGTGCTGGTCTTCCAATGCAATGGCATCTTGCGAAGTAAGTGTGTCAACTACTGACATGAATTAATTTTTTAAGATATAAACTATGTTTATTCCTTCTGCACCTTTATCCTTTCAACGGGCGTCGAAAATTCAGCGTAGGAGAGAAATCATCCTTTGTAGAAGTGTCAAAGTTATAAATAATTTTATAAGAAAAATAAATTGCTTTGGAAGTTGTCATTTTTCCGGATCAAAATATAAATTTGAAGTTCAACTCGATTTAGCTCTGAATCTACTGTAGATGATACATAAAACATGTATTGTTTTACTGGTTTCGCTTTAATTTATCAAGCATTAGTCCGACCATTTCATCATGGTTTCCAAGCCACGCCCATTTCTTCTCTATTTAACGTCCGTAACCATTATTTTTGCCAAATGCGAAAAAAGAAACGCCAGGTTTTCGAGCAAGTTACCGTTATCGACGCAGGGGCAAAAGGCAAAGCAGTAGCCAAAGCCCCAGATGGAAGGGTTATTTTTTTGGCAAATGCCGTGCCGGGAGATGTTGTTGATGTAGAAACTTATAAAAAGCGTAAAGCATACTTTGAGGGAACGGCCATAAGATTTCATCACTATTCAGAGCGAAGAACGGAGCCCGTCTGTGAACATTTTGGTACCTGCGGTGGATGTAAATGGCAGCACATGGACTATGACCACCAATTGTATTTTAAACAAAAAGAAGTTGAGAACAATCTACGGCGCATCGGAGGTGTAGAACTGCCGGAAATTTTGCCTATACTAGGGTCAAAAAAGCATTATTTCTATCGCAACAAGATGGAGTTTTCCTTTTCTGATTCCCGTTGGCTCTCTGAGGAAGAAATTCAATCGAATGTTGAAATTAGTAATCGAAATGCCCTTGGTTTCCATATTCCAGGTATGTGGGATAAAATTCTGGATGTTAAAAAATGCCATCTACAGGCTAATCCATCAAACGCCATCCGACTGGAAATAAAATCCTTTGGCGAGGCCAATAACTTGCCCTTCTTCAATCCCAAACGACAAGACGGACTTTTGCGAACAGTAATGATCCGAACCACATCAACCAAAGAAATCATGGTGGTTGTTCAGTTTTTCAAAGAGGATATCGAAAAGAGGAAACTCTTGTTGGACCATTTAAAGAAAACCTTTCCACAAATTACATCGCTACAATATGTAATTAATTCAAAACAAAACGATACCCTATACGATCAAGAAGTCATTTGCTATCACGGACAAGACCACATTTCTGAAGAAATGGAGGGACTTCATTTTAAAATCAACGCGAAATCATTCTATCAGACCAATTCTGAGCAGGCATATGAACTGTATAAAATTGCCAGAGATTTTGCGGGATTGACCGGGAATGAATTGGTCTACGACCTTTATACCGGTACAGGAACAATAGCGCAGTTCGTGGCAAAAATGGCTAAAAAAGTAGTAGGTATCGAAGCCATACCCGAGGCCATAAAAGATGCACAGAGCAATGCAAAAAAGAATAATGTTGAAAATGTCGATTTTTTTGTTGGTGACATGAAAACAGTTTTTGATAATGAGTTTATTGCAAAACAGGGGCAACCCGAAATCGTTATTACCGATCCCCCTAGAGACGGTATGCACAAAAAAGTTGTTGAACAATTGTTAAACATTGCTCCAGAAAAAATCGTTTATGTAAGTTGCAACAGCGCAACACAAGCGCGTGATTTAGCTCTTATGGATTCGCATTACAAAGTAGCCCAAGTACAGCCTGTAGATATGTTTCCGCAGACCCATCATGTAGAAAATGTAGTACTTTTATTAAAGCGATAGTATTCCTCCAATGAAACGATTGTGCCCAATCTTATTGCTATTCATGGCAATTATCCATTTCTCGTCATGCGAAAAAGACGATATCTGCGTCGAGGGTGACACCCCTTTATTAGTGATTGGGTTTTACGATATTACGGATACTACCTTCAAAAGTGTCAATAATCTAAGGATTCTGTCAACCGACAACGATAGTATTCTTAACAGTACCACGGAATATGGCTTTACCGACCGAAGTAATTCTCCAGATTCCATTAGTATGCCCCTTAGAATTTCAGAAACCACGACGACGTTTCAATTCATATCGGGTTCATCTAGTGACGACGATGGTAACGAGATTGGTAATATTGACGAACTGCAATTCAATTATACCGTTGAGAGCAGTTTTGTTTCAAGGGCGTGTGGGTTTGTCGCCAGCTATATTGATTTGGATATCCCACGAGAAGTTACCGAAGAAGATTGGATTCAAAGCATCAACATCATAGAATCAAATATTACCGCATCAAACCGTATTCATGTTCAGATATTTCATTAGTCTCTTTTTCGTTTTAGTGGCATATATGACATGGGCACAGACCGAAGGCGGGAATGATACCATCGCTCGAAAAGATAGCTACGGGCTTAGAGTTGGTGTTGACTTGAGCCGTCAAGTACTTGGGGCTTTGAAGGACAATTACAATGGACTTGAACTTGTTGGTGATTTTAGATTAAGTGACCGTTGGTGGCTTGCAGTAGAATTGGGTAATGAAGAACGCACCCAAGAGGAATTACTAGCCGAGACACCGTTATATAAGTACACTACTTCAGGAAGTTACGTCAAACTAGGGGGCGACTATAACACTTATACCAATTGGTTTGGCATGCGTAACCAAATCCATATCGGTGGGCGTTACGCCTACAGCACCTTTAGCAGCACGGTCGAAGGTTTTAGGTATTTCAATAGCAATCGCATTTTTAGCCCAGATGAACTTTTGATAGGAAGTACCGAACCACGTGAACTATCCGGGCTAAACGCCAGCTGGTTGGAATTTGTCGTCGGTATGAAGGCGGAGGTCATCAAGAATATTTACATAGGGATTACAGCCAGACTCGGCCATTTAGTGGGTGAAAAAGATCCCGACAACTTCAAAAACCTCTGGATACCCGGTTTCAATAAGGTTACCGAAGGTGCTAAATGGGGTGTGGGTTATAACTACACCCTATCCTACTTTTTACCATTGTATAAAAAGGTGAAGAAAAAGGAGGTACCAGAGCAAGAGTAAAACAGGGACTTCTTTTTTCAACCTTCTCGTTCCAAATTTGATAAATACAGCATTTTTTGTCGAATCTAACAGGGTAGATTGGGTTTCTCAGTTATCATGTCAATAACAGACCGCTGGTTTTCAAAACGCACATCACGATAAGAACTGCGCTAAACCACCATTTTAAATGCTAAAAGATGGGCTTTACCTGCCTTAATCGGCTTACGAAGAAAGTCATACTCTAATGGGATAAAAAAGAAAACCCACCCTTAAAAGAATTAAGGATGGGAAAAAAATTGCTATGAAAAAGAAAATTAGATACTGGTCTACAGTATCAGAGTCAAATATACACTTTTTCGTTAAACAAAATCACTTTTTGTTTAATAGTATTCCTATGAAAACATGTCTTTAACTTTTTCGAAGAATGACTTGTCCGACTTTTCTGGTCTCGGCGTAAAATTCTCATCATTCTGCATACGTTCGAAAAATTCTTTTTGTTCTCGAGTCAATTCCTTCGGTGTCCACACATTGACATGTACCAAAAGATCTCCACTGCCATATCCATTAAGGCTTTGAATGCCTTTACCACGTAAGCGCAAAATTTTACCTGATTGAATACCGGCTTCCAACTTTATGCGAACCTTGCCACCAACTGTATCAATTTCTTTAGAACTGCCTAATACCGCTTCTGATATACTAATATATAGGTCATAATGCAAATTATCCCCTTCGCGTTTAAGGGTAGAATGCTCTTGTGTTTCTATAGCCACCAGTAAATCACCTGCAATACCATTACCAGGAGCTCCGTTACCCTTACCTGATACCTTAAGTTGCATACCGTCTTCAACACCTGGTGGAATTTTTATTGAGACTGTTTCCTCAACCGTTTTTAAGCCTTGTACATCGGCACCGCTAGGGCGATTGTCGATAACTTGTCCTGATCCACCACAAGTGGTGCACGTTGTAGCAGTCTGCATTCGGCCTAATATGGTATTGGCAATTTTGGTTACCTGTCCACTTCCGCCACAGGTAGGACAAGTCTTATAAGTTACTCCGTCAGCCTGTAGTTTCCGTTTAACCTTTACTTTTTTCTCAACACCATTGGCTACCTCTTCGAGAGTCAATTTTACTCGAATTCTAAGGTTACTACCTTTCACACGCCGTTGGCCACCACCAAATCCTCCAAATCCACTAAACCCTCCTCCGAATGCACTCCCAAAAATATCACCGAACTGACTGAATATATCATCCATGTTCATTCCACCGCCTCCAAAGCCTCCGCCTTCGAAGGCTGCATGCCCAAATTGGTCGTACTTTGACTTTTTATCAGGGTCACTTAACACTTCATAAGCCTCAGCGGCCTTTTTGAACATCTCCTCTGCCTTGGTATCACCAGGATTCTTGTCAGGATGGTATTCCAACGCCTTTTTGCGATAGGCCTTTTTTATTTCAGAAGCTGAGGCATTCTTTGATACCCCCAATATGTCGTAAAAATCCTCTTTCATATTATTTAGTTGCCCACTACTACTTTAGGATGTCTTATAATTCGATCACCGAGCTTAAATCCTTTTTCAATCACATCGATAATCTTACCCTTCAATTTATCGTCCGGAGCGGGAATTTGTGTTACAGCGTCGTGAATTTCGGCATCAAATACATCTCCTTCCCCTACCTTGACTTCTTCCAAACCTTTTGCTTTTAAGGTTTCCCTCAATTTAGTATTGATTAGTTCAACACCTTTAAGCAATTCTTTTTCTTCCGTCTTTTCAATTTCTTTGAGTGCCCTATCAAAGTCATCCATCACGGGAAGCAATGACACAATAACTTCCTGACCGGCCGTCTTGAAAAGTTCCATACGCTCTTTGGAGGTACGTTTTTTAAAATTTTCAAACTCCGCAAACAACCGTAAGAACTTATCTTTTTCCTTGGCAAGTTCGTTATGAAGTTGCTCCGCTTCAGAAACCTCTTCTGCACCCGACCCTTTTTCATCTTGTGCCTCATCAAGCTCAGTCGCATCAACGGATTTTTGCTCTTCGACACTTTCATCCATTTCTTTAACCTTACTTTTTTTGCCCATACGTATAGTTTTTGAAATCTCTATTTGGTCGGCAAAAGTACTGCCATTCGCGCAATAAATGTCAAAATGTCACAGCATTGCATAAAAAATCCGCTGTTCAGCGGACTTCAACTCTAATAAACCTAGAATGTTCAACTGTAGTTCTTTTCAAAAGAAGCTTCAGCATTTGATTCTTGGCAGGATTCCCCACCATAAAAACTTTCAAGTGCGGTACAAATATTTCGATGGGCAAACACAAACCCACCTTCTTCAATTTTCTTACTACTCACACGCTGGCTCGCAAAAAGCAAATAGGCCATTTCACCAAGAATAAGTTCCATCATAACCTTTGGCACATTAGGAAGTATAAGTGGCTTACCTAAGACTTTAGAAATTTCTTTTGTCATTTTCGCGTTGGTCACAGGATTAGGGGCGACACCGTTGAAGGTTCCTGTTAACTGATTTTCGAGGATATAAATGAACATATTGGCCAAATCGGTGATATGAATCCAAGATTGCCATTGTTCTCCACTTCCAAAAGCGGCACCCAAATAATTACTTACAGGCTGAACGATTTTGGGCAGCGCACCACCCTTGTCCGAAAGTACGAGACCTATACGAATCTTGGCTACATTGAAATCAAATTGCTTGAAATTTGCAATCTCTTTTTCCCACGCGGCCACGACCGCTCCTAAAAAACTATCATCTTGATTTGTTTCGGTTTCTTCGTAGTATGTTGTCAATGAATTCGGGTAAATACCAATTGCTGAGGCCGAAATAAAGCTTTGAACTTCTAGTTGTTTACAGTTTTCAATTGCCTTATAAAGGGTTTTGAGACTATCTAGTCTACTATTGAGCACTTCATTTTTGTAAGCCGATGTCCAGCGATTCGAGATGGTAGCGCCGGCAAGGTTAATTATGGCGGTAACCCCTTTTAAGGCGTTCTTGTCCATCTCACCTTTAGTGGGGTTCCAATAAAATCCTTGATAATTAGCTTCAGTTACTATTTTAGACCGTCTCGTAGTTAAATAGTGTATCGGAACCTTTTGTTCTTTAAACAGTCTCACTAATTCTTGCCCAACCAAACCGGTTGCTCCTGTAATCAACACCTTCATACTACTAAATTTGAACAAAAATATAGGTTTGAACTATCTGGTTTCCAACTATTAAAACCAATTTAACAGTATTGTTCAATATTTAACTTGACCTTTGGAAATCGACAAATTACCCTCCATTACCCAGAAACTTTACAGGCGCGCAACATTTCTCGTTTACCGGGAGGCCCCGGTAAACGTTCGACAATAAAACCTACTTCTTGCAATGCCCTTCTTACACTTCCTTTGGCAGAATAGGTCACCAAACATCCATTTACCCGCAAAGCGTCAAACATCTTTTTAAAAAGCGTGACGGTCCACAGCTGGGGCTGTACCCTAGGACCAAAGGCATCAAAGTAAACCAAATCAAATTCTTCAAAAGCCTCAACCTTAAAAAAGTCTTTTTGACGTTTTTCAAAATAAAAATATGTATTCATTTTATGTGGTTGACCCCATGATAATGTGTGCATTTTTGAAAACACTTCGATCAAAGTCTTGTCCTCCAATTGCTCGACATAGTTCAGTTGCGATAGTTCTGTTTCCAATACCGGAAAAGCTTCTATTCCAACGTAACGCACCTCTATATTTGATTTTTGGGCCTCTGTAAATGTAATCAAGGCATTCAATCCTGTGCCGAAGCCCATCTCTAAAATCGAAATATGATTTTGAACCAAATGATAAAAACCATTATGAAGAAAAACGTGATAAGCTTCTTGAACTGCACCATGTTTCGAATGATACTGCTCATTCCAATCCTCAATTCTTATGGTGGTCGAACCGTCGGCAGTTAGAATGATATTGCGTTTCACCTTTCTGAAATACGAACACCAGAAGCTTCAAAGTGTAAGGTGCGTTTAGGTTGCGTGATTTTTTGTATTTCTTCTTCACCTGCCCCTTTGTCCGTCGCATAGTGCCTCTGGTCTTCCACACTCATTTCTTCTACAAAAGCCAGTCCGTTTATCACTACCTCTTTTCCCGCCGAATCGGTAGGAACAAAAAAACCATAATCCTTGAACCGCACAAAAACTTCGTTATTGTCAGCTAAATTGACTTTCATCCAACAGCCTTTCGCCTGACAAACATCGGTAATTGTTCCCTTCATTTGAATGTTTAAAGAATCTTTTGATTTTATGGAATCATAAGAGGCTGTTGACATCTGAATATCCTTATCCAATTCAAACCTTGCTCCATGTTCCGAGTTTTGAGAAAAAATATTGAAGGATACCAGCATCAGAACAACACTACAAAAAGTGTTAAAAAAAGAAGATTTGTTCAAAAAACGAGAGGTATTTAACATATCTAAAATATTGTAGCACATTGCCATTACTAACCAAAGGGAAATAATTAATTTTATATCTATAAAAATACACATATGGAGGTACAATCGAATAATATCACCGTAGAAAAATCAAAAGCAACCAAAATCCATGAAGTTGATTTCAACAATCTTACATTTGGTAGTGTCTACACAGACCATATGTTGGTTGCTGATTTCAAAAACGGGATTTGGAACGTTCCAAAAATAGTGCCTTATCAACCACTCACCCTAGACCCGGCCTCAAAAATATTTCATTATGGGCAGTCCATTTTTGAAGGAATGAAGGCCTATAAAGATGAAAATGGCCATGTCTGGTTATTTCGTCCACTTGACAATCACTCCCGTTTAAATACCTCGGCACAACGAATGGCTATACCTGAAATTCCACAAGACTATTTCATGGATGGGCTAAAAGCTCTTTTGGAGCTCGAAAAAGATTGGATTCCGACACAACCGGGTAGCTCGATGTACATACGACCCTTTATGTTCGCTTCAGGGACAGGTTTTCACGCCTCTCCAGCTGACGAATACAAATTTATGATTGCCTTGGCTCCTTCAGGTGCCTATTTTTCAGGTAAGGTGAAGGTACTTATCGAAGAAACATACGCACGCGCCGCCAACGGAGGTGTGGGCTATGCAAAAGCGGGAGGTAATTATGCCGCCCAATTTTATCCCACTAAACTGGCCGCCGAAAAAGGCTACCAGCAGGTGATATGGACAGATGACCACCATCACGAATATATTGAAGAAGCAGGCGCCATGAATATTTTTGTTCGTATTGGAGATACCTTGTTGACCGCCCCAACAAGTGATCGCATACTTGACGGAATTACCCGAAAGAGCATTTTAGAACTCGCCTCTTTCATGGGTATTAAAACTGAGGTCCGAAAAGTAAAAGTATCGGAGGTAGTTGACGCTGCGCAAAATGGTTCTTTGAAAGAAATGTTTGGTGCAGGTACGGCAGCCGTAATTTCCCCTATTTCAGGTTTTGGTTATCAAGGCATGGATTATGAATTGCCCCAACTTGATAAGAGTTACGCCGAAGTCTTAAGAAAGAGTATTACCGATATTCAGTACAATCGAGCAGAAGATTCCTTTGGATGGCGACAGAAAGTGATTTGAAGAAAGAATAGGTTTTCATTCTTTTAAAATTTTGGCAATATTTGGCTTAAAGTAGTTAGGCCCCTTTAAAACTTTACCGTCTTCTCGGTATATGGGTTTTCCATTGGCACCTAGTTTACTCATGTTACTGCGCTGAATCTCTTCAAATACCTCATCAATCTTATACTGCATGCCGTGTTCCAAGATGGTGCCACAAAGAATGTACAGCATATCGCCTAACGCATCTGCCACTTCTTCAAGATCACCTTCTGTGGCAGCTTCTAAATACTCTTCATTTTCTTCTCGCATCAATTTATAACGCAATAGGTTCTTGTCTTTACCCAAATTAGCTTTAGGTTCGCCCAATACGCCTAGCCCAAATGCTTTGTGAAACGTCTTGACCGCATGTAATTTTTCTTTCATCAAATTTCTTTTAATTGAGTTAGTTTTGCTGAAAATAAGAAAAAGTATGTTCTCCACGGGTCAAGCCATTTTTGCGATTGTATTTATCATCTCATTCATCGTTTTAATGATATTGACGTACAAGAAAGACAAGGCCCTCCATCAAAAAAACTACAAAGGGGTCAAATGGGTGCTCCTTACCTTTATCGGTTTCGTAATTTTTCTGTTTGTCATTAAGCAGCTTCTTAAAAATTAACAATATTATTGTGTATGCCACAAAAATGAACATTTTGACAACATTTGTCGTAATCATCACCTAAAAGATAGGAAAAGACGTACTTTTGTGATATACATCGTACAATTGCAATGATTACTTTTTTTAGTATTTTATTTGTCTTGCTTACCATCAATGGACTTCTGTTACTTTTTAGTGTTAATGGTGCCATGGAGGGATTCAAAAAAACATTTCAGAAATTTTCTGATGATAAAGATATCATCAAGCTTCCCCCTACTGAATTTTCTGAATCCAAATACAAAAAAGCGGTTTAGTCCTTACCTTTAAGGGCATGAAGCAAGTTTTATTGGTATTTGCAGGAGGTGGCTTTGGTAGTGCCCTTAGGTTCATAATGTCAAAAGGATTGAATCCTTTCTTCAAGAATTTTTTTTTGGGTACTTTTCTTTCCAACATTATCGGTTGTTTTCTGATTGGGCTCCTATTGGGCTTCTTCAACAAAGGAAAATTTTTGAATGAAAATCAAGTATTGCTCCTGGTTGTAGGATTCTGTGGTGGGTTTACGACCTTCTCTACTTTTGTATTTGAAAAATATTCCTTGATTAAATCGGGAGAACTTCTTCATTTCATCCTTTACTTTTCTTCAAGTATTATCATTGGTATTTCAGCCGTCGTTCTTGGCCTTTGGGTATCGAAAATTGTCTAATTTTTTCTTTTTTGTTGTTTTCTCCAGCGTAAATAAAGTGATATCCACATCTGGATAAAAATTATCACTTCTAGGCAATAGCTTTTATCAACCTCACAAATTTTCTCAAAAATCATAACCCTATATTAACACAACCTTAACAAAAGGTAGGCTTTTAAAAGAACCCCATAAAAATTCTACATCCACTCCTTAATTGTTTAGTGTTACTTTCCTATTCGTATATATTTGATTTGTTAACTAACAAAATCAAATATGAAAAAAGTCGAGGCAATTATTCGAAAATCAAAGTTTGATGAGGTCAAAAAAGCACTTCATGAAATTGAGGTCAACTTTTTCAGCTATTGGGATGTAACTGGAGTGGGCAATGAGAAACAAGGTCATGTATATCGAGGTATTACCTATAGTACCAGTGATATTCAACGCAGATATCTTGTTATTGTGGTATCTGATGATTTCTTGGAAAAAACAGTTCAAACATTAATAAAAACCGCGGCAACAGGTAATGTGGGCGACGGAAAAGTGTTTGTTTCGGAAGTGAGCGAAGCCTATCGAATCAGAACAGGTGAAAGCGGTTACGCAGGCATCAACTAAAACAAAACTAACTCAAATTAGATACGAAAATTATGGAAGCAGGATTATTTACAGCGAACAACGTTTGGATGATGATATGTACCGCATTGGTGTTTTTCATGCACCTCGGGTTCTCATTTTTAGAAATTGGATTGACTCGCCAAAAAAATACGGTCAATATCCTTTTTAAAAATGTATTCATAATCACCGCTGGGCTTTTGCTTTATTATATAGGTGGGTTTAACCTCATGTACCCAGGTTTTGAAGAAGGTGATATGGGACTCCTAAAATTTGCAGGGTTTGGAATAACTGCCCCTGAAAATGGGATGACCCCTGAATATGCAGACGGAGGGTATACATGGTGGACCGACTTTTTATTTCAGGGTATGTTTGCCGCAACGGCAGCAACCATTGTTTCAGGAGCTGTGGCAGAACGCATAAAACTTGGTGGATTCATGGTATTCACGGTATTGTATGTTGGTTTGGTCTATCCAATAGTAGGCTCATGGCAATGGGGCGAAGGCTTTTTGTATACATTGTCTTACGGTAGTGCCGATGGGTTTTACGATTTTGCCGGTTCAACTTTGGTTCACTCTGTTGGAGGTTGGGGCGCTTTGATCGCCATTTACCTTCTTGGGGCGCGTATCGGAAAATTTGGGGATGATGGAAAACCAAGGGCCATCCCCGGTCACAACCTTCCTTTAGCTGCTGCTGGCGTTTTGATTCTCTGGTTGGGTTGGTTCGGTTTTAATGGTGGTTCGGTACTTTCGGCAGATCCGGAGGCTACTTCATTGGTATTGGTCACAACAAGTCTCGCAGCAGCAGCAGGTGGGGTTTCAGCCTTTATCACTTCTGCGCTTCGATACAGACAATATGACCTCACGATGTTTTTAAATGGTATCTTGGGGGGACTAGTTGGCATTACAGCCGGGGCCAATCTCATGTCACCAAACGAGGCGGTTATTATAGGATTCATTGCTGGTGTGATAATTGTATTCGGTGTAGCACTTATAGACAAATTAAAATTAGATGATCCAGTTGGTGCCGTCACGGTCCATTTGATATGTGGTATCTGGGGTACCTTAGCCGTTGGCCTTTTTGGTTCTAAAGCTGGAGTGGATCAATTTTTGGTGCAATTGGCAGGCGTAGGAGTCGTTGCAACTTTCTGTTCCCTCACAGGATTTCTCATTATTTTTTCCATTAAAAAGGTTGTTGGGTTACGTGTATCGGAAATTGAAGAACTCGAAGGTCTCGACATTCATGAACACGGTATGGATGCCTACGCGGATTTTAGAATGAATCAACACTAACTGATAATAGGGCAACTACTAAATTCAAGTCAAATGAAAATTTCGATTAAAAAGGTGAATGTTTGATAGTAAATAAGCATAAAATCCACTCCTTTAGCTGTTTAAAATCATGTTTTTGCTAAGGGATATAATAAAAAACAAAAACTATTTTAAAAAATCCTTTTCTCCTGCCATTACTTTGGTACTCATAAAATTTTGCCTTGGCACCAAAGGGCAGGAGTATTTTTTATTGTAAACACAGTATGGGTTATAAGCCTTGTTAAAATCGATAACCATAGTGTCTGACTTGGGAATTTTTAAGTCTAAATATCTGCCTCCTCCATACGTTTCCTCACCATTGGTCAAATCCAAAAAGGGTAAAAACAGGTAATCTTTAAAACCAGGTCGATTTCTGAGTTCTAGCCCTTGATATACTTCCAGTTGCCGTTCTTCACCATTGAGTGTGAAATGAAGGATACCATACACCACCTCCCAAGTACTTTCATCGGTAGTAGAAGGCATTTGAAATGGTTTTGAACCTGGTGTACGTTCAAAATGTGCCGTTAGAATATAGTTTGTATCCGGCGGAAAAAAATTCAAACCTTCAAAATTCATGCGGTATCGATCGGGAAGTGGAGAACGCTCAGGGTCTCGAAATTCTTCATTCTTTTTTTCTTGGTGCTTAAGAATGGCCTTTAAATTAGTAGGTATCTCACTGGTTGTTGTGGGTTTGGTATCATGATATTTTTTCCCTTTTCCGCAGGAAAATGACAGAATCGAAAAAAGTAAAACGCAATAGTATTTCATATTACAAAAATACGTCAGCAATCTTTTCTAAAGGAATTGTACCTTTTGTTAAAATTTATTTGGATGAAAACAATGATCCTATCTATTGCTTCTGTAGTTCTTTTTACAGGCTGTCAAAATCAACAAGAGGTAAAAAATATTGAGGAAAGGATATCCCCAAAACTCATGGAGAATCGTTACAATGTAGCTTTTTTACTGATGGATGGGGTATATAATACCGAGTTTACTGCACCTTTTGATATTTTTCAGCACACGCAGTATAGAAAGAACATTAAGGCCATGAATACCTTTACTGTGGCCAATACTTCAACTGCCATTACCTCTTTTGAAGGTGTTCGAATCCTCCCTGATTTTAATTACACAAAAGATATATTACCAAAGATTGATATTTTGGTCATACCCAGTGCCGAGCACCATCTTGATAGTGACCTGAAGGATACGGTGATGTTAAACTTTGTCAAGAAAGTGGATAGAGACGCGCTCTTTATGACCTCACACTGCGATGGTGCCTTTGTACTCGCCAAAGCTGGCTTGTTGGACGAGGTATCATCTGCAACTTTTCCTAGTGACATTGAAGCCTACAAAAAAATGTTTCCCCAGTTGAACGTCAAGGATAGTGTGCTCTTTGTACATGATGGAAAATATATTACCTCTGCGGGTGGTGCTAAAAGCTTCGAAGCCGCACTATATCTTTCTGAAGTTCTATATGGAAAAGAAATCGCACAATCTTTGGCCAAAGGACTGGTCATCGATTGGAATGTTGAAAATGTACCAAGGTTTATCGGTCAATAATTTTGTAGCGGGCGTTATCAAAATACTTTTTAATCAAAGAATTGAACTCGGGCGTAATTCGTAGCAAAGCCGTATGGGGTATGTTGTACAGAGTTTCCTTTGATTTAAAACCATTTTTCAGGACTTCCTCGAGATAAAAAAGTGCTGTGCCAAAATCCTCATTTTTAGAAGCTATTGAAGCTACTTTAAGGTAGTAATCAAAATTATTTGGCTCGGTAACCGTCTTTAGCATGTATAAAAATACCAATGCTTCTTCGTCAACGGTATTTTGATTTTTGACCAAATCAATATTATCTTTTATCAAGGCATTGATATATCCATCTAAGCGCTGACCCATTTGGCGCTCAGCGGCTATACTACTGGACTTATATTTATCGATTTGCTCTTTTTGATAGCTCCACCAACCCAAATTATTGAAATTGTAGGTCAATACGTCCTCCTCCAAATAATACACAAAATCTTCTTGTAAAAGGGTCTCTTTAAAAAGTGCAGCCTCTTCCTCCCTTTTTTGGGCTCGAAAACCCTTTAATCGCTTCAAGTTCTTTTTTCGCTCTCGCAGTGAATCCATGTCTTTGAACGCCCTAAAGGAATTCAATGTCTCAGCCATCGCCCTATTCGCCTTTAAATACATTCTTTTTGATTGCAGTATATTAATACGCCCTAAATCTTCGGCATAAAACTTTTCAATTAAGATGGAGTCTTTGGTCACATTACCTTTGAGCATGTCTTGAAGTTCGAAATATCGGATAGCCTGGGCTACCCCACTGGTGAAATCTTCCATTGATGTGCTCCCGTTTAAAAGAATACTATTAGGAAATTTAAATCCGTTCAAAAGCTTCTCATCCTTCAAAAGAGTTGGATAATTAAAATTCGATTTGTCTACAACCCCAATAAAATGAAACGAATTTTTAGCATTTAAAAGATCGGTATTGGCAATGGCTGCATTTACTGAAATCGTTCCAGCAACATCTTTCAAGAAGATGGGTACCAAGTTGGCAAAACGACCACCCTCTTCAATACCCGCGGTATATATTCGAGATTGGTTTATCGGTAACAAACGTGCTAAGTGTTCTACCAATCGTTTCGTTTTCAACATATTCTCTGTAAGGGAAACGGTATCATAAATTTCATTTGAGGCTGCCAAAATATAATTATAGCGATTGGCCACTTTAACGAATTTGGCCATTTCTTTTTTTCCTTGACCCTTCATATCAAATACCATAAGTAAGGGCCATTTATCTTTTAATTGGAATGTCTGGGGCAAGAAAAGTGAAAAGGAGTCTTGAATGGAATCTTGAACCTTCAGCGAATCGATTATGATGCCTTTTCTAAGACTCAACCCCTGCGCACTCAGTTGATAAAAAGAAACAAAAAGTAAGGCAGAGGCAAGTGAAAGGTATATTCTTTTCATACCTCTACCGTAGCAAAAACCTCGCCAAAAAATATTTAAGCTTTCATTCATTCTTTGATTCCAATACCGGGGAGTTGGAAACAATATTTGATAATACAATATTAGTTCTGGTTTCTCCATAGCTTATTAACTGATCAATGAACTTTTCTAAGTGCACCTGATCTTTAATCACAACTTCCATGACAATATTCTCATTTCCAGTTATACGATAACAATTAATCACTTCTTTAAAGGTATCGACTTTATCTAAAAAGGGACGTAATTTTCCCACAAATGCCCTCAAGGTTATGATTGCTTTAAGCTGGTAACCAAGTTTAGCGTAGGAGATATGTGTAGCATATTTTTCAATGATACCTATATCTTCCATCTTTTTTACACGTTCTGCGACGGCAGGGGAAGTGAGCCCAATTTTTTTTCCTATTTGTGTAAAGCTCATTCGAGCATTCTGCTGCAAACAGAGTAAGATTTCCGTACTTAAAGCATCAATTTTAAAATCCAAAAGAAATATGGTTTTATTAGTTAAAATCTAAATAATAAAAAGGTTTTAGCTTTAATATTTAAAGATAGCTGATTTTTTTCATTAGTAATTTTATATTTTAATAAATGAGGCTTTAATGAAGAATACTCCTTTCAACACTTTACCTGTATATAGAAACTCACTTGTTTTACGCGATTTAAGTGATGCATTGGCGCAACATTTTACACCTGACAAGCCTGTCTTTAAAAGTCAAAATATTGGACTCAGAGCTATTATTGCTGCGTCTTTAGCCACTGATGCCTCATTACTACCAGAAACTATCGAGAAGGTCTACAGCACAACTTCCATTGATGCCCGTAGAAAAAATACCACTTTTATTAGTATCATTACCAAAAATCTAGTTTCGTATTGCAATGGTCTGGAGCGTGACGGAATTAAGGAGAAGGAATACCTACAGCTATTGCGTAATGAGCTCAGAACCTTTAGAAAATCATTCAAACAGTGGCGAAAGTCATTGTTAAATGATAACTTTTAATTTTGAGCAGCCTCCTTATGGCTTAACAAGATAACTTCGTTTAATTGATTTAAGAAAAAGTAATCTTTTCTCAGTTATATCTTGATGCGCCAAGATTCAACCTAACCTATTCGTTACCCCCAAATGCCCCCGCTTATACGACCAATGAGATACTATGCACGTTTAAGGTTTCAGCGCATTACATATCACGAAGACCTAAAATTCATTTGACCCAATAATATCGAAGATAGGTTTCAAAATATGTCTCTCTGTTACTTCGATTGATGTGATAAAACTGATTACAGAGGATACTAGCATTTATAACATATCATTATATCATGATTGAATAGCCTTAATGTTTTCTAATAAGGACTATATGTTTTAGATTAAATAATTTTATCCAGCCTAAAATAGGAACAAAATGAAACTAACCCTTCTCGTTCACTGCCCCGATAAAACGGGAATTATTCATGCCGTAACGGATTTCATTTATAAAAAAGATGGAAATGTCATTTATCTGGATCAACATGTTGACAAACAGGCTAAGGTCTTTTTCATGCGCCTCGAAGCAGATTTTGATGATTCTTTTGTACCCGGTCCATTCCAAAACGATTTCCAAAATGCACTGGCTTTATCTTATTCTATGGAGTGGAGCTTTCATTTAGAAGAAAAAACACCCAAAATGGCCATCTTTGTGTCAAAATATCGCCACTGTCTCTACGACTTGTTAAGCCGGTACCGTTCGGGGGAACTAAATGTTGAAATACCATTTATCTTAAGTAATCATCAAGATTTGGAATCTATTGCCCAACAGTTTGATATTCCCTATTACCATATTCCAATTTCAAAAGAAAGCAAACAGGAAGCAGAAGAAAAACAGCTACAATTACTCCAAGACCATAAGATAGATTTTATTGTTCTGGCCAGATACATGCAAATTGTTTCCCCACGCCTAATTTCTTCCTATCCGAATAAAATTATTAACATCCATCATTCTTTTTTACCCGCTTTTGCAGGAGCTAAACCCTACCACGCAGCGTTCAAGCGTGGCGTAAAAATCATTGGGGCCACAAGCCATTATGTGACCGAAGCACTTGATGAAGGGCCCATTATTGAACAAGATGTGACCACAGTTTCCCATAGCCATAGCATTAAGGATTTTATTTCAAAGGGGAGGGATTTAGAAAAAATAGTTCTTGCCAGAGCCGTAGCACTTCATATTAACCATAAAACTATGGTATATAATAACAAAACCGTCATCTTTACTTAATTTTCATAGTCCCAATTGCGTATTTGCGGTTTAACTAATTTTAAAAGTACGATACCGCAATATATATTTTTTATCTCCGTTATAACTTCAAGAAAACAAAGCAATTATAATCAATTGATAAAGTTTAGTTAACCTTAATCAAGTTCAGAAAATAGAATTTTGTTCCGAGTTATTTGAGTTAGCATTTTTTTGAGTTAGTTAGTTTAAAAGCCAGTTGGAGAACTGGCTTTTTTGGTTTAAGACTATATACCATTAAGGTAACCGATTACTTCTTTGTTGAAAACATGGGGTTGCTCTACATTCACCACGTGACCACAATCCGGCACCACAAACAAACTTGCCGTCTGGTGCGTTTTAGCTATTTTTTGAATGGTAGGAAGAAATAAATAATCTTCCTGTCCCATAATGTAAAGCGTCGGAATTTTAATATCGGCCATCCTAAAGAAGCGAAGTAGTGGATTGATTTCCGACGTCAGTTTGAACCATCGAATGAATTCTTTTTGATATAGTTTTTTGGCTTCTCGCACGAACAATGAACGCGACTCTCGATGATTCTTTTTTGGCATGATAATGAAGGCAAAAAATTTATAAAGCCATAAATAAGGAACCACAGATTTAAAAAGAATACCCAAACGCATTAATACCTGTGACCTAAAATTGAGTTTCATTATAGCGCCCCCCATAATCATACTGGATACCCGTTCAGGGTGTTTCTCTGCCAAGTTTCGTATCAATATGGTGCCCAATGAAATACCAACAAAATGTGAGTCTGAAATGCCCTCATAATCGATGACCTCAATAATATCGTCTGTAATGGAATCAAAAGTATATTTATCACTAAAGGCGTCCTTGATATTGGGTTGGGAATTTCCATGTCCCCTTAAATCCAATAACAATATGTTAAAATGCTTTTTAAAATCACGAAGTTGTTTGTACCAAATCGTTGAACTACCTCCAGCTCCGTGAACAAAGGTGACCCATTCTTTAGATGTTGAATGAAGATATGTAGTGTAATGGATCAAGATATTTTTTAATAAATGTACGTTAAAATTTCACCAACGAACCACCCTCACGGGAGCAGCAAGTACTAAAACTAGGTTAAAATTAGACAAACTTCCTGATTTTTAGTTGTATACCACATCTACCCAACACGTTATCAACGTATTTAAATGTAAATTTGAGATAACAAATCTTCTACTATGAACAATCAATATTGCAGAATTGGAGCCGTAAAGCCCATCACAAGTGGCAGCAGTGCGATAGCTATTCTTGAACAACGATATCACCGATTTCTTGAGAGGGCTAGCCACTCTTCGGGTATTGACGCGCAATTGGCAGACTTTTTCGAAGGAAAGGCAAAAAGCTTCAAAAAAGCTTTGGAATCGCTGGTTTAAATTTTACCCAGCTCATTCTTCATCTCTTTTTGTATGGATTCTGCCTTGGCGCTGGCTGCCTCTGCAAAATCTTCTTCTTGAGAAGCATAAATAATTCCTCTGGACGAGTTGATAAGAAGTCCGATATCTTTTGTTATTCCGAATCGGCAAACTTCTTTTAGACTTCCTCCTTGTGCGCCTACTCCGGGCACCAATAAAAAGCTATTTGGAATAATCACCCTGATTTCACTTAAAAATTCCGCTTTGGTGGCCCCTACAACATACATTAACCTTTCTGCATTTTCATAAGTACATGAGGTCTTTATAATATGTTGGTATAGTTTTGTTTCCCCTATGTCTTTGGTCTGAAAATCGAAAGCTCCTTGGTTTGATGTCAGTGCCAATAAAATGGTATGTTTATTCTCAAATGCCAAAAAAGGTTCGATGGAATCCTTGCCCATATATGGTGCAATGGTAATGGAATCAAAGTTCAATTCCTCAAAAAATGCTTTGGCATATCGCGTGGAGGTATTACCAATATCACCTCTTTTGGCATCAGCAATCGTGAATTGCTCCGGATAATTTGTGTTTAGGTATTGAATGGTTCTTTCCAGCGATTTCCAGCCTTTTAATCCATAGGCTTCATAGAAGGCAATGTTCGGTTTATAAGCAACACAGTATTCTTGAGTGGCATCAATAATGGCTTTATTAAAGGCAAAAATGGGGTCATCTTCTTTTAAGAGGTGCGGTGGTATTTTTTCCAAATCGGTATCCAACCCCACGCAAAGGAAAGACTGTTTTTTTTTGATTTGGTCAACTAACGATTCTATTTTCATTTGAGGTCGGCTCGAGCGCAGTCGAGGGTGAAATTTGGTTTGGTCCGCACTATTATCGACTGCGCTCGAACGGACAATATGAGAATCAAAAAATCTCTGAGGCCTCTTTTAGCTTCTCAGTGTTTTCAACGAGCATTAACTCATCAATAATCTTCTGTACATCACCATTGATGATATTCTGAAGATCATATAAGGTCAATCCGATACGATGGTCCGTTACCCGACCCTGAGGATAATTGTATGTTCTGATTTTTGCCGATCGATCGCCACTGCTGACCTGTGAATTTCGCTTGGCGGCATCTTCTGCCTGTTTCTTTGCCAACTCCAAATCGTATAATCGAGAACGAAGTACCTTAAAGGCCTTATCCTTGTTCTTGTGTTGTGATTTTTCATCTTGACATTGCGCAACAATGCCTGTGGGAATATGAGTCAAGCGAACTGCAGAGTAGGTCGTGTTGACCGACTGACCTCCGGGACCCGAGGAACAGAAATAATCAATTCTCACGTCTTTGGGATCAACCTGAACATCAAATTCCTCCGCTTCGGGTATAACCATAACAGTGGCTGCACTGGTATGCACACGACCCTGTGTCTCGGTCTGCGGTACTCGCTGTACGCGATGCACGCCTGCCTCGAATTTTAGGGTGCCATAAACGTCTTCTCCCGATACTTCAAAATGAATTTCCTTATATCCACCGGCAGTGCCCTCGTTCAAATCAATAATATTGGTTTTCCAGCCTTTACCCTCACAGTATTTCGCATACATGCGATAAAGATCGCCAGCAAAAATACTGGCCTCATCACCCCCGGTTCCAGCACGGATTTCCATAACGACATCCTTTTCGTCTTCAGGGTCTTTGGGTATCAGCAAAAACTTAATTTCTTCCTCTAATTTGGGCAATGCATCTTTCGACTCCTCCATTTGCATTTTGGCCATCTCAACCATTTCAGCATCGGTGCCATCAGCGATAATTTCTTCTGCTTCATTAAGGTTATTGGACAAGGTAATGTAGGCTTCCCTTTTCTCCACCAAGAGCTTTAAGTCTTTATATTCCTTATTGAGCTTTACATATCGCTTTTGATCCGCTATAATGTCGGGTTGAATGATAAGATCAGAAACCTCATCAAAGCGTTGTTTTACTATATTGAGTTTATCAAGCATATTCCGTTCGTCGTCAGGTTGCGAATTTACAATTTTTGAACGGACTCAATCGATAACAAAAGTGGTTCCCAAACTCACTAGAGTGGCATCAAGCTGTGCGCTTCTATCATAGTAGGCAAAGCGCAAATCAATGGTCTTTAATCCAAAAACCAAGAATTTAGCGGAGGTAAAAATATCTTTATACCGAATACCGATACCGTATTGATTGGCAGTGTACTGAGACAAATCAAAATCTGAGGTGTAAAAATCCAAAGAAGAAACAGCTCGTTCTTTTTCAAAGAAATAATCTGCCGCTGTCTGGGAGTAAAAACGATAATTCGGATATATGGTAAATTTATCACTCAATTTCAAAGGCACTTCAATATTGGCCGTGTGGGAAAGAATACCCCAATCGTCGTAATAAAAACGATAATAACTTCTTAAAATGGCAAAATCGTTCAAGTAATAATTCAATCTAAAACCAATGGGTAACTTCAACCGATTTTCAGGCAAGCGCTCAACATCATCAGCCAATTGAAATCCCTCCAAAAAGAAATCATCAACATCGCCAAAATATACGCGTTGCAGGGGGGTGCTCAATAGTCCGTTCTGCAAAACAATATCGGCAAAAAGAGAAGCTTGCAAACGCTTGCTCAAAATTTGTGAAATGGACAATGAGAGGGAATATGAGTTTCTATTCTCATCAACAAAAGGGATAAAGTTTGGGTCATAACCGGGAGTTGCTCCGGCAAATCCCCCACGTAATTCTATGGGATATTGAGAGTTCCATGAATCTAAATATATTCTTGCCCCCCTACAGAAAATTCAGTGTTCTTTTCATTGAAGAGTCGGGTATAGCTCCCTCCGAAACCAAGTGAGAAATAGTCGTATTCTGTAGATACATAGGCATTGGCACTCCAAATCTCGTTTCTGTCATCAGTACTATGGGTATAGGTGGGACTAAAATAGGCCAATAAATCTGAGCGCGAGGCTCCTGAAGAAGCATCAAATGCATTGGCATCACCGCTGCCATCAAATGGATTTAAATTGCTGGAAGAAGCAGAAGTATACGCAGAGACACCGGCATCTATGGTCAAAATATCATCATCGTTCAAGGGCATTCGCAATACCAAGGTCGAGGTTGCATCGGTCAATTCTTCCGTACCTTCACCGCCGGTAACAGCAGCATTGGAACCGTCTTGGCTGTAATAACTAAAAAGTGTTTCAAGCTCACTGGTCTCTAAAACCCTTTTTTTATAAGACGTATTATTGTCTTGGGCCGTTACAACAAAACCGATACAAAAACCCAGAAGACTAAAAATACGAAACACCATTATTTTGGTTTAACTGTTTTTAATTGAACCCCACTTCAACCCAAAGGTCATGTTCTGTAAGAAGTTATGAAGAAAATATCTCCAGTAATAAAAGAAAACATAATCTGATCTATTCAATTCTCTAGCTATTTTAAAGTTCCTTCGACTGCGCTCAGGGTAAGTTCGACCAATAAAATTTTGCAAGCAAAATTTTGGTATACCCATTCTGCCAAACTTCCTCAGACCCTTCGACTGCGCTCAGGGTAAGTTCGACCAATAAAATTTTGCAAGCAAAATTTTGGTATATCCATTCTGCCAAACTTCCTCAGACCCTTCGACTACGCTCAGGGTAAGTTCGACCAATAAAATTTTGCAAGCAAAATTTTGGTCTCACTTAATTACATCCGCAACCGCCGCCGGTCTTGCCCCCGTTTGCCCCTGCAGCCGCTTCTCTATAAATCTGAAAAGTGGTTTCAAAACGCTCCGAACTTTTGAATCCAAGCAGCATCTCTTCGTCGTTCAAATATACCTTTTCATATTCCTTGACCGCCACACACGACGATGACACCATAATCAACACCAATAAAATCAATACCTTTTTCATACTACTTCCTTTGTTGGGCCTGGTTATTATCAAAACGGATACCCGCGCTTTTATGTATTTTATTTTCCCCATCAATGAGTACCACCTCAACACCTTCCAACTGATTGATCAAATGAATACCACTATCCCTGCCCATAATAAAAACAGCAGTGGCCAGCGCATCACAAAGTTCGGCCCGCTTTGCAAAAATAGAAACACTGTTCACTCCTCTGGTCGGATAGCCTGTTCGAGGATCAATGATATGGGAATATTTTTTTCCGTCCAACATAATGTATTTTTCATAATTGCCTGATGTGGCAACAGATGATTCTACCACTGGTAGCCATGAAAAGATACGGTCTTTTTTCAACGGATTGGTAATGCCGACCATCCATTTTTCACCAGTTTCCCTAGTACCCCAAGTAGTAAGGTCTCCAGAAGCATTCACTATGCCGCCACGTACCTTTTTAGAAATCAAAAGCTCCTTGGCCCTATCAGCAGCATACCCTTTACCAATCGCCCCAAAACCTATTTTCATTCCCTTTTCAGCTAAAAAAATAGTTTGTTCTTCAGCATCTAAAATAATGTTTTGATATCCTATTTTTTCGATTGATGCTGCAATCTTGGTTTTTATAGGCATGTGGCGCATGGTACCGTCAAACGCCCAAATGTTATCCATTGAAGCGTACGAAATGTCAAAAGCCCCATCGGTCACTTCAGATATCTTTTTCGCCCGCTCCACCAGTTCGAACAACTCCCTACTCACTTTTACCGGTTGTTTCCCAGCATTGCGATTTACTTTTGATGTTTCAGAATTTTCATCCCACGAAGAAATCATCGCTTCTATCCGTTTGATTTCAGAAACAGCCTCATCAATGTTGATGTACCCAATTTCTTGGGTGGGAGCCACTACACTGATTTCGAAATCGGTACCCATGAGCTGTAGGCTCTTTTTGACCACGACGTCATCTCCCCTTTGGGCAAAAAGCCCAAAGCTTAAGAACAACAACAATATTTTGAGGTGTCGCTTCACTTATCAAAGGAATCTAGAAGGTCAATATAAGCGCTTGGAGGAATGTTCTGAAAACCTGTTTTCCCCAATACCTCACCATTTTCGTTCAATATCAATACTAGGGGAAAATATCCTTTAGGATTATACCTTTCCGCTAAAGCATTATTCTGGATACTAATCGATTTATCAAGTTGATTTTTCTTTTTTCTAGGGAAGTCCGCCTTGTACAATACATAATTCTTTTCCGAATGTGTTTGAAACTCCTCGGATTGCCATATCGACCGATCTAATTTTATACAGGGCGCACACCAATCTGAACCTGAAAATACAAGGAGCAATGGCTTGTTTTCCGCCAAAGCCTCTGCCAGAGCAGAATCAAAGTTCGTCTGCCAATCTTGGGCATTTCCTGCAATGGAAAAGAGGAAAACAAGAAATAAACAGCTATTTTTCATTATAGTAGTTTCAGATTATTCAAAAATACACAAGATGTCTTCTTCAGCTTGTTTATTGAAGACCTTTAATGGCCTATGGGTATCGGTCAAACCATCACTTGAATTTGACATGACCAAGGCAAATCCTGTATTGGCATTGAGTCTTGAATAGTCGGGATTGGCCAAATCTATAGTGAAATCCACGCCAGTGGGTTGCTCAGATGTATCAAGGGCTTCATACCGATTTGAAGAACAACCTGTAACATATGGAAGTAGCAAGTCAAAGGTAGCGCCGGCACCCATTGACCGCAAAAACTCTTTTCGCCCCATAGCAGTTATTTTAAATAGGAACGAGGATTCAAATGGAATCGTATTTAGGAATAGACGAACTCCCCAAATTCGGATGAAATTGTCAATTTTTTAACAAGACTCTCCTCTACCCTTCCCACAATTTGAGCCTCAATATTAAACGATTTGGAAATGGCAATAATGTCGTCGGCAATGGCTTCATCCAAATAGAGCTCCAGTCGATGACCGCAATTGAACACTTGGTACATTTCTTTCCAATCGGTACCGGATTGTTCTTGAATCAACCGAAATAAAGGGGGGATATCAAAAAGATTATCCTTGATGATGTGAAGATGGTCTACAAAATGTAAGATTTTGGTCTGGGCCCCACCACTACAGTGCACCATACCATGTATCATATCTGAACTATATTCCCTTAAAATCTTTTTTACCACAGGGGCATAAGTTCGCGTTGGAGAAAGTACTAGTTTTCCAGCATTCAAAGGCGAGTTATCGACCTGGTCGGTCAATTTTTTTCTTCCAGAATAGACGAGTTCGGAAGGTACCAAAGCATCAAAACTTTCAGGATATTTTTCGGCTAAATAGGTTGAAAAAACATCATGACGAGCCGACGTCAGGCCGTTACTTCCCATTCCTCCGTTATATTCTGTTTCATAAGTAGCCTGACCGAAAGAGGCCAGTCCAACAATCACATCACCTGCTTTAATATTGGCGTTATCAATCACATCACTACGCTTCATTCGCGCCGTAACGGTAGAATCAACAATGATGGTACGCACCAAATCCCCCACGTCCGCAGTCTCGCCACCAGTAGAATGGATCGTAATACCGTGGTTTCCTAGGGTTGTAATCAATTCTTCCGTACCGTTGATGATGGCTGAAATGACTTCGCCTGGCACCAAATTTTTATTGCGCCCTATAGTGGACGAGAGCATGATATTATCCGTTGCCCCCACGCAGATCAGGTCATCAATATTCATGATCAAGGCATCTTGTGCAATACCCTTCCAAACACTGATATCCCCAGTTTCTTTCCAGTACATATACGCCAACGACGACTTTGTACCGGCACCATCAGCGTGCATAACCAAACAGTGGTCATTACTACCCGTGAGATAATCTGGTACAATTTTGCAAAAAGCTTTGGGAAAAAGTCCTTTATCGATATTTTTTATCGCATTGTGAACATCTTCTTTAGCGGCGGAAACCCCTCGCTGTGCATATCTTTTACTCGTGTCTGGAGACATGGATAGGTTTTCGGCAAAAATAAGTAATAAGAACGCGTCTCTATCCTATTTCACACAAATGAAATGAAACCTATGGCTCAGTTGATCGCACATAGGTAAAACCTCCGACCTGCCCTTGGGGCCACGCGGTTATTCGAACATCAATAGCGATATTATCGTCAACCAGTAACAAGACCAAATCTTCATTTACCCTATCCTTCGGTTTTCCTAGGGCATTTCTAAAACGATCGAATTGAAGGTTTTCTATATCATCTGTAGTCCCTAATGCCCACAAGGTACCCTCTGGACTTGACGCCGAATTGGCTTGGCTTTCGCTAAAGGCATTAAAGATTTGACCTCCGTCATTTCCTCTAGTTATCCAAACATTATCTGTAATTCTATCTTGATTTGCCGCTGCAGAAGGGTCAGAACCCGCCGCCTTTTGGAAGGTTAAACTTGAGCCATTCCAAATAACGGTTTCTGACATAATTGGCATATCTGGTGGGTCCATACCATCTGTTTCTGGTTCTTCGTCTTCACTGCCGCAAGAGACCATAAATACACTCAAAAACAAACACAGTCCAATAAATAAATAACTTTCTTTTTTCATGACTTCGAAATTAACCATAATACGAGCCAAAACAGCTTTTATTAGTTTAATTTTAATAAAAATTCCTAGTTTTCCGGTTTATGGTTCTGACCAACATGAAGACAAAATATATATTCCTTGGGGCATTCTTTTGCCTACTATTTTGGGCCTGCAAGGATGAAAACAAAAACCAAAATGGGGAATGGCGTACCAAAAAAAGTGCTGTTGCCAATCAAAAACACAATCAACTGCTCAATGTGGAGAAAGAACAGGGTTGGGCACTACTTTTTAATGGCAAAACCCTCGAAGGATGGCATTTGTACAACAAACCGGATTCGACCCATTTATCGGCCTGGGAGGTCAAAAACGGCATGCTTTACTGTAATGCCATGGACGAAAAGCGTGTTTTTGGGGATTTGGTCACGGATAAGTCGTTTAAAAATTATGAGCTCGTTTTTGAATGGCAGATGGGCCTAAGAGGTAATGGAGGAATGTTTATCAATGTGCAGGAGGCTCCTCAATTTACTACAACTTATCGCACGGGACTAGAATATCAGTTATTGGAACCCACCCATATGGATACCCAAACACCCAAAAAACAAGCGGGAAGCCTCTGGGGGGTTTCCCCCCAAACCAACAGCATAACACCTTATGCAGTGGGCCAATGGAATACCGGTAGAATCATTCAAAACAATGGCACCGTTGAATTTTATCTCAATGGCATCTTAACGGCAAAAGAAACCCTTGGCTCAACAGAATGGAAACAAAAATTAGCAGATAGTAATTTTAAGGATAATCCTGATTTTGGTATTGCTACCGAGGGGAAAATTGCACTACAGAACTGGTACTTTGAATCTTGGTTCCGTAATATGAAGATAAGGGAACTGTAGGGCGGTTCGGGTAAAAACGTTATCTTTTTGGTATTATTGGTAGTCTCTGACTTTTGTACAACCTTCTTATTGGTTCCAGTTCTTGCTATTGATGGAATTTTCGTTTTTTAGGCTGAAATAGGACAGGGTTTTTTCTGCCTTTTTATGGTCACCGATATGATAAAGCCCAAGTTTAAGCAGTAGTCCAATTGATTTCTCATTACTGGGGATGGTAAACGCAATGATATTCTCGTAGGTTTTCGAACCCTTTACTTGATTAAGATACGCTTTGCATGCTTCAAAAGTATAGCCATTTCCTTCAAATTCGGGCAATATTGCGAATCCAATATCAGGAAACGCTTCCTCTTCTCGATGAAGAAACGTAACGATTCCAATAGCATTCTGAACATCTTTTAGCTCGAAGACGGTATAGTAGTACTTCTCTTTATCCAGTATACGTTGTATATACTGTTCTGCATCGTTTTTATCCGCAATCTTTCTATCGCCAATGAACTTCAACCACCCTTTCGAATTGACCAAATCAAGAATAAAATTAGCATCTTGTACCCCTATGGACCTCAATTTAAGTCGTTCTGTTTGTAAGGCGATATACATCTTATCTTTTGCTCGAGGTTAACAGTACTCACTAAAATCGTCTTTGATAATTATTCACGGGCTTGAGAATCATTACTTATGAGCTATATTCTTTATACCATGTTGTAAACCGTATTTTGCTCAATTCACTTTTTTGATTTTGTAATTACCGCTCGTATTATCAATGTAAACTAGAAAGTCTTTAAAAAAGGCACTTCCAATCCGAATATGAGAAGTGTTTTTAATTGTAACCTCTACATTTTCATTCTCAATAGAATTCAATTTCACCACCGGAACTTTCCCAACTTTCTGTGTTGTTTTTTGAACTCCTCCACCAATGGTATAATTATCCTTTTTAATACTCTCGAATTCATGCATTTTAAGTAAATCTTCCGCAAGGTTTGAGTTTTGTGGTATGGATAATGCACTTGAAGCCCCTAAATCAATAATTGCTCTATATTTTCTGTCATTAATAGTCATGAAAGTAAAAGGTGAACCATCTTTTCTTTCGATTTCAATTTTAGTAAAGCCCTCATCGGATAAATTGTTGCTAGAGAACTCGATTTTTTTATTTGGATAATCAATAAGCCAATTGGCTTTTTGTATCACTGATTGACCAATTATTCCGCCAAAATCAGGGATTTTTTCTTTTAACTCCTTTAAATCTTGGTTCAAAGCATAGGTGTTTACAAATTCAGTATCTCCAATTTTGATATTCTTCACTTTATCAAGCCCCATGTTCAATTCTTTACCTGAAGCACCAGTGACTGTTCTAATTTTCCCAAATAAACTATCGCTTTGAATTACAGTTAATTGAGCGCCAGTATCAAAAAAGAAATTCTTGGGTTCAGAATTAATGGTAACAGGAATCAAAATCAACGATTTATTTAATGTAAATGCTGTTTTCTGATGGAAATTTATAGGGTTTACTTCTCCTGCTTTTTGCTGTTTTGTAATTGAACAACTTAGGAATAAGGAAAGTAGTATAGCGCTGAGAAATAATCTTATTTTGATCATTGAGTTATTCTGTTTTTGTATTGTTAACAACGGTCTCGTGTATGGCTCGTTACGGAAAATGGCAACCTGTACTGAAGATAGTTAATTGCAAGGATTTTAATTTTGAGAAATCCGCCCGCAATTAATTATATACCACGTTGTAATGTGTTTTTATTATTCCAACTCTCCGTTTTCTTTAAGAAACCCAAATATTTTTTTATCTACTTCAGAAACTATGTCCAAGTCCTTATAGTTTAACCATCTGATTTCTTCAATTTCGCTTGTCGGCTCCATTATTCCATCATATTCAGCCTTGTAACAAGTCATTTTTACAATAACCCCATCCTTTGCACCGTCCGATTGCGCTTTAAAAGTTCCGACGTATTCAATGGTGTTTCTGTCAATTTTGACGTTTAGTTCCTCCTTGATTTCCCGTACTAAAGTATGTTCGTTCGTTTCTCCATATTCCCTTTTCCCACCAGGAATATAATATTTTGTCTTTCCTTTTGATTTTGTGCTTAAGATCTGTCCGTTTTTAGTTTCTATAAGTGCTATTTTGTCAACTTCATTCATTATAAATGCGAATTTTTGGAAATGCATTACAATTTGTAAATATCAATACAAATAGAAAAATACGTCATACAACAATAATGCACCGATAATCAAAATACTGAAATCATCAAGTGATTACAACTATTTAGAAACGGCTACAAACCCTTAAAAACGTACTCTTACCCATTCGGGAGTTGGGTCAAATAATCTTTGGCCCATATTTTTTTTGACGTCGGCTGATCCATATTACCCCCAGAAACAATGACCAATACCCGTTGTTTCCTCTTTTGGGTTTGTAACCATTCCACCACTGCAGCCGTGGGCATGGCACAAGTGGGTTCCAATCGACATTTGAGCAAATGGGTCAACCATTGCGTCCAATAGACAATTTTCTCTTCTTCCACTTCAAAAAAGCCGTCCAATTGCTTTAAGTATTCAAAAGTGATATTACCCACCGCCATGGTCATGGCCCCATCGGCCAACGTATCGGGAATACCCGATAACCGTTGAATACTGCCGCTTCGCAACGACTCCGCCGCATCATTGGCATTCAATGGTTCTACCCCAAACATTTTGGCTTTTGGGGCCAACCCACGGGTAGCAATCAAACTCCCCGAGGTTAGTCCACCACCCCCACAGGGCGTAAAGACGGCATCAATATCCTGTATTGCCGTTAGTGCTTCCAAAGCGGCCGTTCCCTGTCCGCAAATCACCTGTTCATGATTGAAGGGGGGAATCCAAACGGCTCCCTCTTCTTTCGCGGCTTCTTTCACCAAAGCATCGGTAATATCACGTGTTTCGCTCAATACCACTTCGGCCCCATAGCCCTTGGTCGCCTGAATCTTAACCTGACTTGAATATTCAGGCATGAAAATGGTCGTGGGAATACCAAATTGTTGCCCAGCATAAGCCACGGCCTGTGCATGGTTACCCGAACTATTGGCCACAATATGTTGGGGTTTTTGACCTGTTTCCATAAGCCAAGCCACTGTGTTAAGTCCGCCCCTCGCCTTAAAGGCCCCAATTTTCTGAAAATTCTCACATTTGAAATACACCTCATGGCCCAACCATTCGTTCAATAACGATGAACTCAAAATAGGCGTTTCATTGATATATGGATTGATACGATTTTTTGCGGCTTGTATATCGGTGAGGGAAAGCATAGTTTACGTTTCTCCAAAAATAGGAATACATTTTCCCTCCCCCTAACCTTCACAAAAGTGAGATGCAATATTTCAACCCCTTCCGTAATTCCAAAGTCTCGGGATGCCACCTTCCCCTGACCAGGGGAAGGAACTTAGTTTTTATTTAACAAAAAGGAGTTCTCTGTACTTCGTCAAAGGCCATAAATCATCAGCGACCAAGGTTTCCAAGGTATCGACATGTACTCGAATGGTATCAAAATACGGTTTTACCGTATCGCAATAGGTTTTTGCCTTTTTGGCAATGGCCCCTATGCCATCCGTACGTTTTTTGGCATCCATCATGGCATCCGTCATTTTCTTTGCCGCTACCAAATGCTCCCCAATTTGTTCGATAAGGTTCAACTGGGGCTCCGCTACTTTTTTATGTGCCGCTCCGTATAAGTCTTTGAGTCCAGCAACATTTTTCAACAGTAGGTTCTGATAACGAATGGCTGCGGGAATCACATGATTGTAAACAAGTTCACTCAAAATGCGCCCTTCAATCTGCAAATGGAAAACATAATTATCAAGTTCAACTTCTTGATGGGCCTTGAGCTCAACCTCGCTCATAACCTTAGTGGCTTCAAAAAGGCCAAGGCTTTCTTTGGCGGTCAATACCTGAAGGGCTTCCGGTGTATTTTTATTGTTGCTAAGTTTTCGTTTTTGGGCCTCGTTTTGCCAATCAATACTATAGCCATCACCATCAAAACGAATACGCTTTGAGGTTTTTATGTACTCACGCAACACATTGAAAACTGCTTCGTCTTTTTTAAGGTTCTTTTTGGAAATCAAAGCATCAACCTCTTTCTTGAAGTCTGTCAGTTGTTTCGCCACTATGGTATTCAATACCGTCATGGGCTTGGCACAATTCATTTTTGAACCTACGCCACGGATTTCAAACTTATTTCCGGTAAAAGCAAAAGGTGATGTGCGGTTTCTATCGGTATTGTCCAATAATATTTCAGGAATCTTACCCACCACGTTCAATTTCAGCTCGGTCTTTTCTTGGGGGGAAAGTTTTCCTTTGGACACCCCTTCCAACTCATCCAAAACGTTGGCCAACTGCTCCCCTATGAATATCGAAATAATGGATGGAGGTGCTTCGTTGGCCCCCAATCTATGGTCGTTGCTCGCCGAGGCAATCGATGACCGTAGTAATTCCTCATAGTTATCAACTGCTTTTATCGTGTTGACAAAAAAGGTCAAAAATTGAAGGTTCTTCATTGGGGTACTTCCGGGGCTCAAAAGATTGGTGCCGGTATCCGTAGCCAGCGACCAATTGTTATGCTTTCCTGAACCGTTGATGCCCGCAAAGGGTTTTTCATGAAACAGCACCTTAAAACCGTGTTGATCGGCAATACTATCCATGAGGTCCATTAACAATAGATTATGGTCTACGGAAAGGTTTGCCTCCTCAAAAACGGGCGCTACCTCAAACTGATTGGGCGCCACTTCATTATGTCTTGTTTTTACCGGAATACCCAATATCATGCATTGCTTCTCCAGTTCACTCATAAACGACAGTGCGCGACTGGGAATCACCCCAAAGTAGTGATCGTCCAATTGTTGGTCCTTTGCTGCATGATTACCGACCAGGGTGCGACCGGTCATGAGTATATCGGGCCTGGATTGGGCCAATGCCTTATCGACCAAAAAATATTCTTGCTCCCAACCCAATGTGGCAAAGACCTTTCGAACGTTTTTATCAAAATATTGCGCCACGGCGGTAGCTGCATCGTCGACGGCATTGAGTGCACGTAACAAAGGTGCTTTATTGTCAAGTGCCTCACCTGTATAGGCCACAAAAATGGTGGGGATACAAAGCGTCGTTTTGTAAATGAATGCAGGTGATGTAGGGTCCCAGGCAGTATACCCCCTTGCTTCAAACGTATTTCTAATTCCACCACTGGGGAAACTGGAAGCATCTGGCTCTTGCTGTACCAATTGCCCTCCATCAAATTTCTCCATGGCCCTGCCCCCTGGTTTTAGGTCAAAAAATGCATCGTGCTTTTCGGCAGTGGACCCGGTCAACGGTTGAAACCAATGGGTGTAATGGGTAGCACCCATAGATAGCGCCCAGGCCTTCATACCCTCTGCCACCTGGTTAGCAACCTTACGGTCGATTTTACTCCCAGAAAAAATAGCCGATTGTACCTTCTCATAAGCCTCAACAGTCAAAAACTGTTGCATTTTATCATCATTAAAGACATTTTTTGCAAAAAGTTCAGACCGTTTTTTATCCTCTTTTATGGTAGAAATAGCTCTCTTCTGGCTCTCTGAAAGTGCCTCAAATCTCATTTTCATCAATTATTGCTTTTTACAGGGGGTCAAAATTCACAAATTAATGATTTGGATGAAAAAAATTACATTTTTCCCAACGAACCCTCTTGATATTGGGGCATACCTATTTTTTAATAACTTTTGACTAAATAACCCCCTTAGAATTATGGAATGTAATAAAATAAATTAATTTTGATTTTTAGTAATTTTCTTAAGTAACAACCCAAAATTATGAGCAAATCAAAATTAGAGTATATCTGGTTGGATGGCTATTTTCCCACGCAAAACATGAGGAGCAAGACCAAAATAGTGAACGACTTCAGTGGCAAGCTTGAAGACTGCCCTATGTGGTCTTTCGATGGAAGCTCAACAAGACAGGCCGAAGGTGGGTCTTCAGACTGCTTGTTAAAGCCCGTGGCCATATTTCCGGATCCAGCACGAAACAATGGCTGGTTGGTGATGACCGAGGTATTGAATGCCGATGGTACACCGCACGAATCAAATGGTCGGGCCACTATTGATGACGATGACAATGATTTCTGGTTCGGTTTTGAACAAGAATATTTTATTATGGATACGAGAACCCAACTACCATTGGGTTTCCCCGTAGGAGGATACCCTGCTCCCCAAGGGCTTTATTATTGCTCAGTTGGTGGTAAAAATACCCACGGAAGGGAATTGGTTGAAGAGCATGCTGATCTATGTATTGCAGCGGGAATCAACTTCGAGGGTATAAACCAAGAAGTAGCCTGTGGCCAGTGGGAATTCCAAACTTTTGCCAAGGGGGCCAAAAAGGCTGGTGACGAGCTTTGGGTATCCCGATATTTATTGGACCGATTGACAGAGCAATATGGATATTATATTGATTACCATCCAAAACCACTCGGAAAAGATATGGATTGGAACGGCTCAGGAATGCATGCCAATTTCTCTAACTCCACTTTGAGAACTGCAGGTTCTAAAGAGACTTATGAGAAAATCTGTGAAGCCTTCCGACCTGTTGTTCAAGAACATATTGAGGTGTATGGGGAATTCAACGATCAACGTCTGACCGGTGTACATGAAACACAGTCAATCGATGAATTCAGTTACGGGGTTTCTGACCGAGGGGCTTCCATTCGTATTCCAATCGCAACCGTAGAAAGTGGCTGGAAAGGTTGGTTGGAAGATAGAAGACCTGCATCTAATGGAGATCCTTACAAAATTGCAGGAAGAATCGTCAAGACGGTAAAATCCGCAAACATTTAGCGTATTAATTAGTTGTTGATATAGTTTTTACCGCTTTGGTAGCTTAGTTCATTAAAGCACCAGAGCGGTATTTTTATGGAATGGTTTTAAGGGGAGTGTTCATCCAAATACTTTCATTGAAAATTCCTTGAACCTTGGGTTGCATCGTATCTCCTAAAGACAGTTTCTTTTTTACAAGCAATGGAACCGGAACGAGCTGCTTGTTCGTATCATCAATTTTTTGGGTAAAAAATTCCCGAAACTGATTGATCAACTCGGATTTTCGCTCCCCCAAAGCATTACCATTGGCATCCCGCATTTTGTCAACAACAACGGACAACGATGGTTTTTGCTCATCTTCAATTTTAGAAAAAAGTTGGGTCAGGCGCTTACGCTGAAGCCGATTTCTTTTATCCATTGATAAGGCATAAACATTCCCTGTTTCCCCCAACCTTTTGACCTCTCTGACCCTAAGTCGACGTCCTTGATAGCTCAATTTAAAATCACGTACGTTTAGTTCAAGCCAATTCGCGGGAGGCTTATTCAGGTTCAAGATTACCTGTTGACTGTTGGGATCTAAAATTATTTCAGCAACAAAGAATTCCGCAGGCCGAATCAGTTTGAACTGATTGTGGAAAGAAATATAATTAAGATACATCTGTCTATTGAAATCTTGGTATTCGACCAAAATATCATAGAGCAACTCTTTTTCTTTGGTACTATAATTCGATGGTAAACTTTCGTCCAACTTTTGTCTATAAACGGCATAGTCCAACTTTCGAATCGCAAAGCTACCATAGTCAATATAAATAGTGCCCTCTACCAAAAAAGGGACTTCTTTTTTACTGATATTGATTTGATACACTTTTTGATTATCATAGGTGGTGTTTTTAACTCTTTTAAGACGGTGTTCTTTAACAAAATCTTTCACCAATCTGTGGACATACGAATACGAATTGATTTTATGGTTTCTGATAGCATCGTGGATGAAGAGTAATACCAATTCATTTGGCGCGTACATCTCACCAATGGTTGCATCGGGTACATATTTGTCCCAATTCTTGTAATCATAAGGTTTAGCTGCAAAAGAGTCCGTTTTGAATTCCAGATTGGATGCATAGTCCATTATGGCAAATTGTATACTTTGATAATCATCAACCGAAAAACCCCTGTCCATTACCTTAATCAATCCCTCGTTCAGATTGATGTAGGTATTATCTTGAAATTGATAATCACGGTAATAACCGATTAATGCGAAAGGATTTTGAGGATAATTTTCAGGAATACGCGCAATGGCCCTATTTATAATTTCATCGGCAGAAAGACTACCTTTCACCTTTGATGACGAGCCTCTCTTTCTGTTGGCGGTAACCGTGGTTTCCAAAAGTTCAAAAACGGAAGGTTTAACCAATACTTGGTTGATGCTATCATGATACAACATTTCGAAAGCTATTTCTTTGGTTTCATAACCCATACTTGATATGACCAAAGTGTCTCATTTGAATTGAAACACTTTGGGTATTTTAAAGCTTCCATCGTTATTGGAAATTACCCCAAGCGCCATATTCTTAAGGCGCACCGTAGCGAATACCACGGGCTCGGTTGTAGTTGAATCCATTAGCTTTCCATAGAAAAAATCTTTATAGTCTTGGGCCGTCAATGGGCCAACGATCATTGAAAGTATTAGAAATATGAATATTCTTCTTGGAAGCACAATAGAATAATTAAGCAGTATGATTCCCAATAAATTAAGAATAAAAGTAAAGTAAACCAAGACTACAAAAGGTTAACTCTTTCGCTCCCAATGGCCTTTAACCATGAAAGACCGGAATTGACATTAGGATAGGAAAGCCCAATAGAAGTCCACGCTTTGAGAACATGATAACTTACTTCACAGTGAAATAAACAAAGGTTGAGTATAACCCAATCAATATTAATCCATCTCGCCAGCCCAAACGCAACTTCTTAGGAAGGAACACCAAAGGAAGGATAACAAAAGAAATGCCCAACATCCAGAAAACATCGCTGGTCAATAACCCTTGGTCAATAACCCTGACCGGCGTTATGATTGAAGTAATACCCAAAACCGCCAATACATTAAAAATATTCGAACCAATAAGGTTTCCTACAGAAATGGCCTTCTCCTTTTTTAAAATAGCAATGATGGATGCTGCCAGTTCTGGGATACTCGTGCCTACTGAAACCACAGTAATTCCGATGACCCTTTCACTGACCCCCAAGGCAGAAGCCAAATTTTTAGCCCCTTGAATCAATAGCTCTGAGCCGCCCCAAAGGGCAACGCCACCCATTGCGAGAAGTGATATGGTCTTATATAAGGGTAAGGGTTTATCGTCTTCAGGAAGTTCGTCAACAACCTTAGTCTTTTGGAAACGTAAGAGATAAACCAAAAACAATACTAAAAATAGTACCATGATTATACCTTCATACTTTTCCAATACACCATCATAATAAATAAAGCCCACAAACAATATCGATGCCATCATCATTACGGGCCAGTCTGTGGTGTAGAAGCTTTTTCGAACATCAATGCTTCCCAGAACCACCGTTACTCCCAAAACCAATCCGAGGTTAGCAATATTTGAGCCCACTACATTACCCAATGCCAAGTCGGGTGAACCTTCTAAGGCCGCTGTAATACTGACAATAAGTTCTGGGGCCGAAGTAGCAAAAGAAACTACTGTCATTCCAATCACCACCTTAGGAATTGACAGTTTCAATGAAAGTGCGACGGCAGATTTCAAAAGCCAGTTCCCTCCCATAATGAGTAGGGCCAGTCCCCCGATAATAAATAAAACGTCAAGCACGATTAGTGTATTTATTGCAAAGATAACCCAAGAACAACAGGTTAAGATCAATGAGAATAAATTACAAAACTAAATTTTTCGTTAAATAACTATAAATATAGTTGTTCAACTATAAATTTCTTTATACGTTTATAACCATAAAGAGAAATGATGCAAAAATTAACGAACAAAGAGGAGGAAATCATGAAGATCCTATGGAAGCTTGAGAAAGCCTTCGTCAAGGAAATCCTGGAGGAATTTCGCAGAGAAAAGCCGCATTATAATACCCTATCTACCATTGTTCGAAATTTACAGGAAAAAGGCTATGTGGCCCATGAAGCCTTTGGCAACACGCACCGCTACTTTCCTAAGATATCGAAAGCGCAGTATCGCAAAACTTTTGTGAATCGTTCGATCGCCGACTTTTATGACAACTCCTACAAAAATTTGGTATCGCACTTTGCTGCCGAAGAGAAAATTTCGGTAGAAGAACTAAAGGAAATCATCGCACTTATTGAAAAAAGAAAATAAATGGAAGCATTTGCCATATATCTTCTAAAGGTTTCTGGAATTTTAGTCATTTTTTGGAGTGTGTATCGCATTTTCCTGCATCAAGAGACGACTTTTACATCGAACCGTTTTCTCTTGCTATTGGGCTTACCAACAGCACTGTTCCTTCCTCTAATGAAATTTAAAAAACTAGTATATCTCGATATACTACCTGAAGACAATCTAAATGCAATCATTCCATCTTCCCTAACGGATAGCGCATCAACCGCTTCAGGTTTATTGCCATTGGTTTTTACGGTCACCTATTTTCTTGGATGTCTTTTCTTTTTAACCCGATTATTAATCCAACTTAGGGCAATTAGGCAACTTGCAAAGACAGGTCATATATGGCGAGAAGACGAATTTGTTCACATCGAAACACCGAAAGATGTTGCCCCATTTTCTTTTTTCAAATCATTATTTTATAATCCGACACAATATCAAAAAACACATCTTGACGCCATTTTGACCCACGAAAAAGTTCACGCTAGGGAGTGGCACAGTATTGATGTGCTCATTGGTGAAGTTTTCAAAATAGTACTTTGGTTCAATCCACTGGTTTGGCTCTACGAACACAGCATGAAGCAGAATTTAGAATTTTTGGCTGACGCTAAAACTGTCGACATGGTAAACAAAAAGACCTATCAATACCTCATGATCAAACAAGCGACCGGCCAACAGATAGCTATCACAAATTCATTTCATAATTCATTAACCAAAAAACGAATCGTTATGTTGAACAAAAAACAATCAAAGCGTATCTCAAGTCTTAAATCATTATTGGTCCTTCCGTTACTGGCCTTATTCTTATATGGTTTTGCCACCAAAAAGGAATACCGGTTTAAAATGGCCAAGAACAATACCACCGTGGCAAAGACATCAAAATTTGAATTTACCATTAAGAAAACTACTACTGATAAAGAGTTGGTTCAAATGAAACATGATATGGGCAAAGATGGTATTGACTTTAGTTACACCACCGTACGAAATGAGGCACAGGAAATCATTGATATTACCTTGGAGGTCACCGGTAAAGGAGAAAATGGCGCTACGTTTAAGAATGCACATAGTAGCGCTGATAGTACCAACGGAATTACGACGGTGGTCATACTCGTTGACCTTGAAAGCAACCTTGTCTCTATTGGAAGCAAGGGAACCTACAATAACAAAGTGACCAAAATAAAGAAAGGTAATGGGTCGGTATGGATAAGTTCAGATGGAGATGAGCAAATAAATGTTTGGAGTGGTCTGGATGAAGTAGGTGAACATAATGATATTATCATTAGAGAGGAGAATGGCACCCATAAGGTATTTATGAATGGAGATGAAGTTAACGAAACCGACGATTCGCATAACGGTTTGATGTTTAGTTTTTCGACAGATGAAGATGAAGACTATGACAAACAGGTGAAAATCAAAAAATATAAATCCGATAAAGAACCAAATGTCCTTATAGTGAAGAACTCTGATGATGATGAGGTGATTAAGACCCTTAATGATGAAGGTTTCGTTTTTATTGATACTACAGAAAGAAGTCCTTTATATCTAATAGACGGAAAAGAGACCACCAAAAAAGAGATAGAAAAGTTGTCTCCTAAAAAGATTGCCTCTATTAATGTGATTAAGGACAAAAGTGCTGTTACAAAATATGGCCCAAAAGCTAAAAACGGCGTAATAGAGATAACTACAAAGGGAAAGGAATAACCCCAAATACTGCAAAAAATTAAACACAAAGTCCAGTCGCCATGGATTGACTTTTTCGTTACACAAAAGATCAAAATACCGAAAAAGGGTGCTTCCAGAATGAAAACGCCCTTGGTTTTTCGAAAAACAGTCAAAACGGCCCTACAATTCCAATGATTTTTATCAAAATACCAGGTTTTGGTTTACACTTTAAAACTACAACCAAGGAAGTCACATATAGATTATAATTGATTTCATTTTTATTCTTACATATTTGTATTCAAATAGAATAATTTCTTATAATTTACTTGGAAACATGATAAAACTCATTCTATATTGAAAACTCAATCATCAAATCAAGGAGTTTACTATCTATCATCGCTGTTCCTTTCGGCCTCAATATTCTTTCATATCATGATAACCTTAGTTAAGTTGTTGCTCACAATTATTTTTTCTGTTTTGGCGGTACTCTTGTGAGCAACTTTACGCAAGTTCAAAGCAAGTACAAACCTCAACAAATATGGAGCCTACCTCTTAAAAAGTATACCTCTTCACCATTTCATGACTTACCTATTATGTAAGATAGTTATGAGTTAACTTTTTCAATTCATTTAATCGGGTCATCCTTAAACCTGTTCTGTATTGGATTATACTCTTCTGTACGGAAAAACGAAAATGACTATTACCCCTTGTCTAAAGAGACAAGTATGTCACAAGGAACCCTGCACACTCTAACGATAAAACATACTTTTCTAAGATATAAATTGGAATATGAAATTATATCAATAGAGAATTCATCCAACACAATGATATAGGAAAATTTGAATCTTCCAATATTTTCCTATATTTGGAAAATATAGATAGAATCATATTTTCCATGCCTGCAACACAAATTTCAAAAGCTGAAATCGTTAAAATTGCTTTACAAAATTTTATTCGTTCGGGTATTCAGCATTTTACTATCAAACAGTTGACTGAAATAACCAGTATTTCCTCGAAAACGGTGTACAAGCTATTCGGCGATAAAACTGGACTTTTAAAAGCCTGTCTTACCCTACATTATGTCACCCTCTATCAGGAGCTACGGCGCTTACTGGCGAATGCCAACAATGAAATCGAATCCATTACATCATTGATTGACCATATCGTAAAACTGGAGTTTGAGGTCAACCCCAGGTTTTATAATGAACTTAATAAGTACCATCCCGAATTACAAAGCGAAATCATAGCAGCGCATGGTGATCTGTCACCCCATATTAACAACATCATTGCCAAGGGAAAAGAGAACGGTATTTTTTTAACCAATATAAACGCAGGTGTATTCATATTAACGATTCAACATTTATACCAAGGTATTACACGTGAATTAAAATACACGGATTTCAACCTTTCCGGGCGGGAATTGGTAAGAAATACGGTAATCGTTTATGTAAGGGGTATTTGCACTCCTAAGGGGTTAGATCTATTGCAGCAAACTGAATATTCCACCTTTAAAAATGTCAAATGAAAAAATTCATCAAAATTGCTACAATTACGGTTCTATTGCTTTTACTGGGTGCAACCGTTGTCTGGTTTGGTTTTCTGAAACCCACTCCACCGGCTATCTCAGAAGAGGATAGATCTAAAATAACCCTGATGCCCCTACCCGCTGAACTCACTGTGGATGATGGCTATTTTTCCATTGATTCAGGTTTTGGGTATATGATGAAAGGAGTTTCAAGTCCTAAAATTGAGCGTGCCCTCAATCGATTTTTTTCCAAATTAAGTAGTTCAACAGGAATGGATATTACCAAAAAGTCCGGAAACGCTCTGACCATCGATTGTAAAAGTGTCAGCAGTACGTATCCTTCCCTTTCTGATGATGAATCGTATTCCTTAAAAGTAAGACGCAGTGAAATTGTATTATCGGCAAATTCTGAAACGGGAGTTTTACATGGCTTGGAATCGCTCCTTCAGCTAACCAGCAAGAATGATAATGGTTGGACAATTCCAAAAATGGATTTAAAGGACCATCCGAGATACCCCTGGCGCGGTATCATGATGGATATTGCCAGACATTGGATACCCAAAGACGTGATATTGCGCAATTTAGAAGCCATGGCTGCGGTGAAAATGAACGTTTTACATCTTCATCTTACTGAATATCAGGGTTTTAGAATAGAGTCAAAAAAGTTTCCAAAATTGCATGAATTGGGTTCAGACGGAGACTACTTATCACAAGAAGATATTAAAGAAATTGTCTCTTTTGCGGCCGACAGGGGCATTCGGGTTGTCCCTGAATTTGATGTTCCAGGACATTCTACTTCCTGGTTTGTTGGTCACCCTGAACTTGCCAGTGCGCCTGGACCTTATACGCTGGACTCTATTTTCGGTATTTTGACCCCAGTGATGAACCCCATATCAGAGACCACTTATAAATTCTTGGATACATTTTTTGAGGAAATGGCCACTCTTTTTCCTGATGAATACCTGCACATCGGCGGTGATGAAGTAAAACCGCTTCAATGGGAGGAAAATGAAGCCATTACAGCATTTATGGAAGATAATTCCATTGAAGACTTTCATGAACTCCAAGCCTACTTTAATATTCAAATTCAAAAAATACTTAAAAAACATCATAAAAAAATGTTGGGTTGGGATGAAATCATACATCCCAATCTACCAAAAGAGGGCATCGCCGTGCAATCGTGGCGGAGTCAAAAATCACTATGGGATGCCGCAAAATCTGGAAATCGAGCCATACTTTCCAATGGATATTATTTGGACTATAAACAATCTGCAGGAGCCCATTATCAAATTGATCCCATGGTCATACCGAGTGCAATCACCATCGATATCGACTCCTTACATTGGAAATCATGGAAAAGTACCTTAAACATTCAAGGAACTGATATGCCGGGTGAATTATATCTTTTTGGGAAAGGCGAAAATCCAAAAGGCGTCGTGCGCTTTATGGATAATGCACTGAGCTTCACCAATGCTACATTGCGGGATGATGGAACCTTAACATTTAGTATGGATACCTCTTTCGGAGAGGTCGAGTATGATTTGAAAATGAAGGGGGACTCATTGAACGGCAATGCAAAGCTTGCCATCTTCGATATGGTCTTCGCGGGTAAAAGAACCGGTGGAAGTGACATGCCCAACGGAATTGACCTTCCAAAGTTTGAAAAAATAGAACCGCTTACCCCCGATCAAGCTCAATTAATCTTAGGAGGTGAGGCCTGCATGTGGACAGAAATGGCCGACAAAAGGACTATTGAATCAAGAATATGGCCAAGAGCTGCCGCAGTGGCCGAAAAACTTTGGAGTCCAAAAGATTTGACCTCAAATGTCGATGATATGTATCGTAGATTATTCTCTATCAATAAAATCTTGGAAGAAAGAGGGCTGCGCCATCAATCAAATAATGAGGCCCTTCTTCAAGAGCTGGTACCAAAAGAATATCAGGCTCCCATAAAAGTATTGGCAGAAGTACTTGAAGAGGACAAATTCTTTAACCGAAGTACAATTTATAATTCGGAGTTTTACACCTACACTCCATTAAACCGCATGGTAGATGCTGTTCACCCAGAAAGTTATAAAGCGTATCATTTCAATTCTGATGTGGCCCATTTTCTAAAGACAGAAGATGTTGTAATCAAAAAACAATTAAAAAACCAATTAATGATTTGGGAGAAAAACCATTCGAATCTATTGCCTGTTTTTAATGTAAACAAAAAAATGGCCGAAGGTATTGATATGGTATATCTGGGAACCCAGGCAGAACGAATAGAACAACTTAAAGAGATTGAACCGCATTCAAAACACCTTTCCAAATTGGCCTTTATTGCACTAAAAACAATTGACGGAAAGCGAGATTACATTGATGAACACGAAATGGATTCCCTATTAAATACTGCCTATAAAGCACATGGAGGTACACTTATGCCCGTTGTGAATGGCATTCAAAACTTGATTGAATACCACCAAAAATAGTTTTACCCTTTCTGATAAAGTCCTTATCTGACCGTAAGGGCTTATTTCGTAGATTGCAGCACAATCACCGAATACGATGAAAGGACTCTTTAAATTTTTGGCCAAACTCAATAAGATACTTCTACCCTCTTTCACTAAAAGGCGCTTAGATTTGGCCAAAGCAAAAAAATGGCAATTGGCCATTATTGGTTGGCGGGCGTATGTCACTAAAAATGCTTTGGATTAGTACTCCAATAATGCCTTTACAGGGTAGCCTATCAGTTTTTCAGCTCCTTTCAAAAAACTAAGGTGGATAATAAAATTGCATTGTACGATTTCGCCTCCCAGCTTTTCAACCAATTTACATACGACTTCTGCCGTACCCCCTGTAGCGAGCACATCGTCATGTATTAACACGCGCTCCCCTTTTTTAATGGCATCTTGATGTATTTCCAGAATATCGTCGCCGTATTCCAAATCATAAGACTCCGATAACGTCGCTGCAGGAAGTTTGCCCTTCTTTCGAACAGGTACAAAGCCTACCCCCAATTTATAGGCAAGTAATGGGGCAAAAATGAAGCCCCTACTATCTACCCCAACCACTTTATCGATTTTATCGGTCCGAGCGAAACCATAAAGCGTATCTACTGCTGCTGTCATTGCCTCTTTATCTTTGAGTAAAGGTGTTATATCTTTAAATACAATTCCTGATTTCGGAAAGTCTTTTACGTTTCGAATGTATGCATTGAAATCCATTGCTTTTTGATTCATGCGTTTTGCCATAAATGTAAAAAGAAATATATTTGCAGCCCATTATACAAATGGCCTCGTGGCGCAACTGAATAGCGCATCTGATTACGGCTCAGAAGGTTGCAGGTTTGAATCCTGCCGAGGTCACTTAAAGCGCAAACCCTGCATGAAAATGCAGGGTTTTGTTATTTTATTGAGTGTCAAAAGCCGTAGGTTTTTGAAAACGAAAGGAAATGACAAAACAGTAACGCGTTAGCGATACTTATTTGCATTTTCAAGAAGAAGCACAAAGGAAGCGCGAAGCGAATCTTGCCGAGGTCACTAGGAGTAAAATCCAAACGAATAAAAAACCTTACAAAATCTATGATTTGCAAGGTTTCGTTGTTTTTGGACTTCAATACGATTTGAATTGATATGATTCCAAACGTCAACAAATCGGCCAACAGATTTTTAACCGGTTAACACTGTTGACGATTAGCCAAAAGCACAAGCCATAGTTGATTTGACTTTCATCTTAATGTTTAACCTTAAGATATCTACTTTTTTGAAAAAGTACTATTTTTAAGTATTATCGATATGTTTAAGAGATACTGTGCTCAAAGCCAGTAGAACACCTCCATTAACTGCAAAATGAAACCACTCCTTTTATTCTTAACCCTCCTTTTAACTTTTCAGGTTTTTGGTCAAAAAACCGACACACTTAGAATTAAATATCACTATTATTATTTGGCTGACATTGACTCACAAACCATTGCAGAACTTTTTATAAACGATGATCTTCAACCATCGGATAACTTCATAACCTTTAGAGTTCTCGATAGCTTAACTTCATCAAACAAACAAACCCGAAAATACTATTTACCAGTATTTAACAAAATCTTAAAGCAGTCTGACGGAGCACTTTCAGAAGTTATAGGAACTCCTATCGTCGAGTTTTTGAAGCAATATCCAACTGAATTTGCAAGGACAATTAAATCTGACGAACTATTTGAACTTTATGCAAACTTCGCTGCGTACTTTCTCTATTTTTCTGAAGACTATAAATCTGACATTGAAGCTATTGAAAAAACCGCGGAGGACAATTTTAGACCCTACACAAATTCAGAACTCATCAAAAAATTTCTTAGACTAACGGCTGAAAAAGTAAAGCAATTCTAAAAAAAAGCTCAACAAACAATAAAGCGCACGGTCTTACTTATTCATCTGCTGAGAATCAGTAAAATATCCCGCTCATCTGCCGCCTAGAAAGTGAAGTGTTTTCTACTCTGTTCTTCACATAAGATTTCTTGATTTGCTTGACTTAGAGCTAGTTTTATGTTTTGATTACATACTTAGATTAGCTAATTTTATTTCTATTAATAAAACTCGGAGGCCTTTGCACCATATCCAGTCCTTAAAAAACAAAGCAACCGAATTTCATGAAATTTAAAATTCTCGTATTTTTTTTCTTTTTTTCCGGGCTTCGACTTCCTTTGATATCGCACCTAATCCAATAAGCGGCAATGGAGTTTTGACAAAGAGCGACACTAAAATCAGAATGGAGTCTGAAATTGTTCTGGTGGAACTTTTTAGAGAATACGCTATTGTTGAATGTACTTTCAATGTGACGAATAACGCAAGAAAAACTAATTTAGAAGTTGGCTTTCCAGTAATGGATTTTCATCATCATTCAATAGAAGGCTATCAACTAGGTGATAAAGCCAATTATAAAATTGAAGTAGATGGCTCTGAGCTAAATGAAAGTGACATTAGAGTGCCCAAAGAATTAGACAGTGTATACAACGTATTTATAAAATCATCATCACTTCGTAAAGAGTTCCACAAAAAAATGGATAGTATTTATGAGGTAAATAAGGTCAAAAAACGGAAAAATGGAGCTCTGGGATATCCAAAAGAGACAAACTATAAGCAAAATAAACAAAGCTAGAGACTCACTTTATAAAATTTATTCATCAAGTTTCAGCTTGTCTGGTGATTTAATTGCAAGATTTGAAGATTTAACCAAAAACAAAAAATACCCGTGGTACATTTGGGATATGACTTTTGATAAAGACGAAAAAAGAACCATTAAAGTAAAGTATAGATTGCCGTCTGGACTTGCACATAAAAACAAACATCGTTATTACAAATATATTTTGCATTCCGGGGCAGGACGGTTCCAGGATATTGGAAAGGCTGAAATTATTTTACACCTCAATGATATCAGCTTAAATGACATAGAGAATATTTCTCCCAAGGGACATTCCATTGATAAATCAAAGAAAACGATTAACTGGACTTTCAAAAATCTTGAGCCTACCGAAAAAGACGATATTTACTTTCAGTACGCAACACCAAGAGGCAAAAGGAGTTACAAAAAAGTAACTCAAAAACGGAAAAGACAAATGCGTAGGCTCAAGTAAAGCAATAAGACTTCAGAAAATGCGATTGATAAAAATGGTTTTAAGTCATTTTGATTTTCCTCTCTTATCATAAAGAATAAATCAAAAGCAAACTTCAAATTACAATTATCCACACGATTATCAAAAGAGAGTTCCTAATAACTTTTTATTATTATAAAGGTAAACCTAGAATAAAAACCTAAATAGTTATAAATAGTATACGATCTGCCATGGAAAATTCTTGATATCATCAATTAACCATTGTTCGTCTTTATACATAGAACAATATCCCAAATCGGAGTTACGTTGAAATCGTTCTCATTAATTTCAAAATATTCTAGTAATTCTGATGTATTATGTTTTTATGCGACTATGGTAAGTGGGATATGACTATAAGATGCCTATTCGGGAGCAGAAATAAAGTTATGAGTATTTAGCTTTTTAGTCTTTTCAAGAATTAAATCTAGGTTAACCCAATATATGTAGGAAAATTTAGCATCCATCCATTTGTCACGCCTGGAAAAGAATAGAAATTTTTCGTCGGGTGAAATAACTGGGGCAAATTCGATATGTTTTGTATTTATCTCTTTACCAAGATTAATACCTTTTCCCCATGTTCCATCTTTTAACTTAAAGCAAACAAAAAGGTCGCTTTGTTCTATATCGATTGAATCTCGTTTCGTATAAATAATATAATCTTCATTTGAGGAAATTGTAGCATCTCTAACATCGTATTTATTAAAATGACCTTCTACTTTAGTTTTATGATTATAGCTTTCATTCTTCCTTTTACATTTGAACAATGTACCATTGGTGAAGTATAAATTTGAAAATCCAGATACTACAGGGTACCAATTACCCTCCTTTGTGCTAAGGTTATTTAATTTAATGGGATTCCCCCAATCACTATTTTTTAATCGTCTTGACATCCAAATATCTGGTGGATAATCAGCTATAAAAAAGAGTTCTTTATTATTTGACGATATTACAGGTTCCCCAATAAAAAGCTCGTTTTGAAATTTAAAATTCTTAATTATTTCAGGGGTGTCGACCTCTATTTGATTGTCGTAAATTTTTATTCTCAGTATTTTTTCATATTGCCAAATTTTTGAATCAGTTATTGTTATCATGTATTCCTTACCATCAGGGCTCATTGTAAGGTTTTGCTGAAATCGACCTTCAACATTTATAATTCCTTGTGCATATTTTTTTGGTGTTAGTTTTGGTCTGTCTGAATCGATGTAATTGAATGGTTTTTTACACTGAAATAGACTTATTACCATTATTAATAAAGGAATTCTTCTCATTTCTAGACTGATTGACAAAACTCTTTTAACCTTGTGTTTATACTCAGATAATTCGGTTTTTTTTATTTCTGCTGAATATGATTTCGGAATATTTAGGCAAGTCCAAAGTAAAAAGCAAGTATGCCATAGGTGTTAAAAAAGCCGTGTATCATAATCATGAACCACAAGTCGTACTTACGAATGAAGAATATCAAACACAACAGTGTACTGACAATTGCGGTAACAAGTTGCCCTGTAATTCCCTGTTGCATATGCATATATCCGAAAAAGCTGCAGACAATGAGAATATTGATGGCAAGACTAGTTTTGCTATCTCCAAAGAATTTGATAAACTGGCGCATAAAATATCCACGGAAAATAATTTCTTCTCCAAATCCTGCTGTTGCCCAAACTAATAATAACCAAATGATTGTGAATTGAAGGTTTCCTTCTAATTCGCTCATGCTTGAATAATCAATAGGAACTCCTGTTAGCGTCTCGATTCCAGGAACAATAGCAAAGACATACAAAACGAAAAGACCAAATGCTACCATAGGGGCTAGCACTAGAAGGTTTCTTATAGTGAATTTTGCACGTTTAAATCCAAGCGCTGAAAATGGTTTTCCTTTGTATTCCATATAATTGGCTATAATGATAATTATAGATATAATTATATTTTCAAAAGGTGTTCTGGGTAAGGGCCCAAAGTACATGAAACAAATTATTGCTAAGGTGACTATGGGAATTATTATTTGTTTGTAAGAAAATTTTTTCATTATCCTTTAATTGATGTCCCTATTTATTTTTTGCATTTATTTTGTTTCTAGACTCTTGACAGGACTGACCATTGCTGCCTTAATCGCCTGAAAACTTATTGTACTCATTGCGATAAGAATCATAATCATGCTGGCCACTACAAATACCCACCAATTGATTGTAATCCGAAAGGCAAAGTTTTGAAGCCACCAATACATTAGCATCCATGCGAAGGGTATAGAAATTAAAATTGAAACAATTACCAACTTTAAGAAGTCTTTTGATAACATTGAAACAATTGTTGCAACACTTGCTCCCAAAGTTTTCCGTATTCCAATTTCCTTACGCCTTTGCTGAGCAGTGAACATTGCCAACCCAAAAAGACCTAAACAAGAAATTAGCACAACCAAAATCGTAAATACTTTAGATAATGAGGCCACTCTACTTTCCGATTCATAAAGATTCTGATATTCGTCATCCAAAAAAGCAAATTCGAAAGGATATCCTGGTTGTAATCTTTCATAAATTATTCTAATCTCATTCAGCACTTTATTAATATCGTTTGTCCTTACACGTAAAGCCATATTGGTGCCTCCTTTTCTAAATCGTAAAATAAGTGGCTCCATAGCATTGTGAAGCGAGCCGTATTGGAAGTCTTTGACGACACCAATGATTTCTTTTTGACCACTTCCGTGGTCAATAATGGTACCTATAGTTGAACTGGGTTGCAAATTCATGAATCTCTGTGCAGATTCATTGATGATAATTTTACTTTCATCATCATTAAATTCCTTTGAAAACGTACGGCCGTCCAATAAATCGATACCTAAGGTCTCAATATAATTGTAACCTATTCTTGGTGCTTTGAACATTACTTTTTTATCGGAATCAACACCTCGCCATGAATACCCACCTTGACCATCGCCTGACTCTAGAAGGCTACCGCTCATAAAGGCAACATCGGTAACGGCGCTCAAAGCATCCAACTCATTCATAAGGACACCCCGGTTCTTATAATCCGTTTTTAGTTTGAAAGTGATAACATTTTCCTTGTCATAGCCTAGGTTTTTATTCATCATGAACTCTATTTGTTGATTGATTACAAAAACCGAAATAATGAAAATAACTGATAAGGTAAACTGAAAAACTACTAAGCCTTTTCTGACCCACGCTTCTCCCACACCCGTACTTATTTTACCCTTTAAGATAGAGACTGGCCTAAATTTTGAAAGATAAAATGCCGGGTAGCTACCTGCCAAGAGACCAGTAATGATGACCATACCAATCCAGACAAAGATGATATCAGAGCTAAAGTGAAACTCTATTTGCTTGCCAGCAATCTGATTGAAATAAGGCAATACCAAAATTGCAATAAGACAGGCGAATATTGAAGCAATCAAAGCCGTAAAAGTGGACTCTACCAAAAATTGATAGACAAGGCTTTTTCGTTTGCCGCCCACAACTTTCTTTATTCCTATTTCAATAATTCTTTTGCTGGCCTGTGCGGTTGCCAAATTCATAAAATTGATACAAGCAATAGTGAGAATGAACAAGGCGATGAAAGCAAATAACCTGACATAAAAAATTCTACCACCTACCAGCACACCATTCTCATATGTATCATTAAGATATGTGGATGAGAACTGCTGCGTAAATAGCTCGAAGTTGTCTCTATCTGTGAGCTTTGTGGTCAAGAACTTTGCAATTTTATCATTTAGTTGGTCGATATTTGCATTCTCGTCCAATACCAAATAGGTATGTGCATAACCCCCACTCCAATCTCCTGCCCATTTAGAATCATCTACCATTGATACTGCGGGCAATAATGCATCAAAAGTGAGGGTTGAGTTATTTTTTACATCTTCAAAAACACCAGAAACAGTGAGCGTTCTCTTTCTTCCACCATCACTCCATTTATAATCCCAAACTATGATTTTACCAATAGCATCTTCGGCATTTGTGAACAGTCCTTTTGCAATACTTTCGGAGATTACAATGTTGTCTTTTGAAGCTAAAACCACATTCTTGTCGCCGTGGAGAAGATTGAAAGAGAATGTATCAAAGAAGTTTTCACTGGCAAATATGCCCGTTCCTATAACAGTTTTATCCTCATATCTAAAGACACCAGATGGTTTTATATTATCTGCACTAGTTGAAGTTGCTGATTTTACCTCTGGAATTTCTTCTGTCAAAGCATCCGCCAATAACAGCGGACTGTTTTCCATAGTATAGATTTTGTTCTCCCAATCTAAGTTCGTTAGGACTTGGTAGATATTTTCTTTGTTTTTGTGAAAACTATCCACATGCAATTCATCGTTTATCCAAAGACAAATTAAGATTACGGAAGCCAAACCAGAGGACAGTCCTGTAATATTAATTAGAAAACTGGTTTTGTTCTTTTTTAGACTTCTTAAGGTTATTAAAAAGGTATGTCTGAGCATTTTTCGAGTAATTATTATTGGTTTTTTGAGAATTAAAACCGTACCTCTTTTTTAAGTATTTGATTATCAATTATAGGATTTGAATCCAAATCTAGAAGTGTCAAATTTTGGTACCTGTTGGTTGTATCTCTTAGACACTTTAATAATTTTGAAATACACGAAACAAATTATCATTAAGGTCACCTGTAGAACTAAAAATTTTATATGAGTTGTTTGATATCGAGAAGTGACTAAATAGTACTAGAAATATAATTTTATACATGATTTTTAGTTTTGTTCTTGATAAGAGATATAGCGTTTCGGGTAAATCGTTTTAATGCATTTTCACATTGTGTTGTACCATGTTTCATACCCTCATTTTTTTGTCAATAAACTTTAAATCAAAAACCTTAAGCTAATCTTTGAATTTATATGCTGTTAATGTATTGTCAAATAGAGAAGGAACTATAATCATATCTTTATGCGGAATGTATTCGAAATCTGCACAGTGCAATCCTGTTGACGTAGTATTCGCAAATTCTATGATTTCTCCATTTTCATCAATCAATCTCATTCCTTTTTCATACAAAGAAACTAGAAGTTGATTACCCCTTTTTTTAATACCATCTATATTACCCTCTCCTAAATGGCATACATATGAAATCTCTTTGGTTTTTGTATCAATGGATTTGAGAAAACCATCTTCATTTACACCAATATAAAGTTTGTCATCTATGAAAGAGATTCCATTAGCATCTCCTATGCTATCCGTCTGAATCCATGAGGTTACATTATTTTCCTTGATTCTATATAGGGTATTGTTTCCAGCTTCTGTTATGTATATGTTATTCTCATTGTCTAAAGCAATATCATTAATCAAAAAATCATGCCTAATACGATGTCGTGCTTTCATTGTATCATTTTCGGTATCGTAAATTGCTATTCCAAACCTTTCAACGATATACAGTAAACCGTCTTTTAAAAACAATCCTGTTGGTGAAGACAAATTGGGTATCCAATCTTTGTTAACAATCTGACCATTTAAATCAACTTTAGAAATGGAACAATCAGAATAACTACTACCATTTCTCACAAATCGTTTATAATTAGAGACATAAAGTACATTGGTTTCCTTATCGTATACTGCGGATTCTGGAAAATCTAACCCTTCAGAGATTTCCCAAACTTTTTCAATAACAGGTGGTTCCGTATTATTAAATACCGAAAACGATAATAACATGATTAAAATAGCATGTTTCATTTTTTGTCCTTCGTTTTTTTATTTAGACCCTACTACCTGTATACACTTTTCTTTGCATATTTCATAGCACTTTAAAACCATGATTAAACAAGAATTCTTCCCTGAGTTTTGCATCAACTTCTTCGGTTAGCTGTTCGCAGCCCTTGACCAATTGAAGTGCTCTTTGTTCTAAAGAATCTATTGTTAAATTAAAGGGTCCTAGTTCCTGACCTAATATCTTTCCAAGATTATTTGTCAAAAAAGCATCATTCTTTCTGAGAAGGACGTGGTGGGCTTCCCTTCTTTTACTTTGATTGTTTACTGGGTATCGATCAAAGAGCAGTAAAAAACTTGGGAATAGGAGAATTAAGGGAGCGAAAAAAAATATATTCATTTGATTCTTGTTTTGGAAACAAGACCGAATATCAATTTTTTGCCTTTATAAATTTTAGAATTGGATTAAAATATGGTCTTATTACGTGTGATGAGACCCTTTTAAAGCTGTATTTCTATAAACTGATGGAGACAGCCCAGTTTTATTTTTGAAGATTCTATAGAAGCTGCTTTTTGAGCTAAAACCACAAGAAAGTCCAATTCCTGTGATGGAATGGCTTTCGACAGCATTAGTTTTTAAAATGATTTTGGCTTCCTCGACCCGAAATGAGTTAATAGAATCGTAGAAACTACTATTTAATACTTCACCAAAAAAAGCGGATAGCTTGCGCTCAGAAACTTGTATTTTATCCGCAAGAATCTTCAGATTTAAATCTGGTAATAAATATAATTTTTCCTCAGTCATACATTTATAAAATTGTTGCCTCAGCACATCTTTTTCATAATCTTTTAAGTAAGAGTTTTTGCTCACTAATTCAATTTTTTTTGTCGTATAATCTTGAATTAAGAAATCAGGTAAGAAAATTTCGGATTGGGTAATTCCATAATATCCCAGGTACGCCATAGCTACTATCATAAAAGATATAGTGATATAAGCATCCCAAGAAACATCATAACCAAATAAAATTTCGCTAGTAGTTAGAATAAAGCCAACTATAAAAACGAGTAGAAAGCAGATTAAAAACTTTTCAAGCCATAGAAAGTCTTTTTCTTTAATGGTTGAGTAATTCTGCTTCATAGTTTTACTTAAAGCATAAAAAAGTTTTATTGATATGCTAAAGTATATTATTCCATACACATCTTGTATTAATGCTCTGATATGTCCATCAATGAATTTAGAATATGGAAAATCAAATGAACTAGGAACTGTGTAAAACGTAAAATAGATAATAAAAGGAACAAAATGAATTAAGCCTTTTTTAAGCAAGTCCGCTTTCTTGCTAAAAATTGACTTTATGTAGAGAAATATTAGAGGAGGTGCTAAAAACGGGGCGCCACCTTGAAAAAAATTAGTAATAAATCGTAATATATTCAGCTCATGCAGGTTGGCATAATAAAAAAATGAAGTATTGAGAATTACGCACCAAAAAACAATCAATATTTGTTGCGGTAATTTTTTTTTCTCCAAACGCAACAAACCTATTAATACTATGATATTCAATAAAATACCTATGACTAGTATAAAGTCAAAAATTAATTTCATTTATGTTTAATCCATTGATTGAATACCTGATGATTTTTCGAAAATAATCAATAAGAGGTTAATTATTATATCGACTTATATTATTCGAAATCACACTATTTAGTAGTTTGAACTTTTCCAACCATGATTCTTCTTTCTGGGAGTTGTTTGTTTTCATTAAGACATATAACTGAACTAAGGTGCTCAGGCTTATTATCAACACTTCTTTCAAACCTATGACAATAAAGGAGTCTTCAAGCTCTAATTGTGAAGTCACAAGGGTATTACCGATTATTAACTGAGTCCATATCAATATTTATAAGTCATCGATTGGTTAGAATTAAAGTGACTTTTATGCGACAAAAGTGCGAAACCAAAATATTAAATAAGTTAAAGTCCTATGTTTGTTTTTTTGGTAGTTCTATTAATTCACGTTTTAAAAGACATCTCAAAATGTTCAACTCCTATCTTCTCGGATATTTCTATATCGAGAGCGAACATTAATTCTATTAAACAAGATATGAGTATTTTCAATATGAGTATTTAATCGAGTAGGCAAATCGGTGCTCATATTAATTTTTAAAATATAACTTTATGCATATCAAGTATATAAATAGTTGGTTGTGATACGGAAGCTTGAGGAGAATTCTACAAAAACATCCCAAACCCTACAAACCCATGATTTTTTATAGCGTCACGTTGTTTTTGAATGACACCTAAATTTAAATTGACCTGAATTCAAATAGCAATCGAAAGTATCAAAACGAAAACATTCCCACTCACTCCGAAAAGGGCTACTCCGTTCTCAAACTCTTAACAGGATTTACTATGGCCGCTTTTATACTTTGATAAGATATTGTTAGTATAGCCAATAGAGACGCCAGTATTACGGGCATAACAAAGACCCAAATGTCAATGTCTATCCGATAAGAAAAGTCTTCTAGCCATCGCGCCATGGCATACCATCCAAGAGGTATTGCAATTAAAATGGCAACCCCCACTAATTTGAGAAAATCAATAATAAGTTTGTACACAATTTGATGTACACTTGCCCCCATCACCTTTCGAATCCCTATCTCTTTGATTTTTTTCTCTGCGTTAAAAGCTGAAAGACCAAATAGACCTAAACACGCTATAAAAATGGACAATAGGGTAAAAACCATAAAAACACGCCTCAACCGCACTTCTGACCTGTAGACATCATTAAATGAATCGTCCATAAAATAATAACTGAACGACGCGTTGGGAACGAAATCGTTCCATTGTGTTTCAATCTGAGAAAGTACTTTTTGCACGCTTCCGGAATTCAATTTCACCATCATTCTTTCGGCAGTATTAGTATTGGAAATGTTTAAACTTAAGGCACCTATCTCATCGCGAAGTGATTCAAAATGAAAGTCCTTGACCACTCCGACAATGGTCATGAATTCCATGTTCTCTTTATCCGGTCGATGAAAATCTTTGGTCAGTTTGATACCCAAGGCCTCCTCAGGTTCAATTCCCATCATACGCACTGCCGATTCGTTGAAAATGATTGCTGAAGAATCGGTAGGAAAACCTTTCTGAAAATCGCGACCAGCGGTAATTTTCAAATCCAATGTAGCCAGATAATCATAATCTACCTTCCAATTTTCAATGACCAAAGCATTTTCCGGATTTTCAACACCATCTTTCGGAAAAAATGTAACCCCGCTACGTGCCGAAGGGGTCGGTAAATAACTACTTGCCGAGACCTGTTCCACAGCGGTCAATTGCCCAATCGATTCTTTGAAGGCTTCAACTTGATTTCCTAAAGCTTGAATATCCTCAAGTACCAAAATCTGTTCTTTCTGGAATCCCAAATTCTTATTTTGCATATAGTTCAACTGCCGATACACCACAATCGTAGAAATAAGCAGTACAATGGCTATCGCAAATTGGGCCACCACCAAGATGTTTCGGATTCCACTTCCACCAATGCTGCTTTTACCACTCCACTTGAGTACCTTGGCAGGTACAAACCTTGACATGAAAAATGCCGGATAAAATCCTGAAAAAAGGGTCAAGAGCAATACCGAAAGGCCCAGTACCGTCCAAAACAGAGGACTCATAAAAGGCATGGTCAATGATTTGTCAGCCAGGGTATTGAAATAAGGAAGCACATATGCCGTAACGGGTAAGGCCACCAGTATAGACCCCAAAGAAATCAGCCCTGCTTCGGTTAAAAATTGACGAATCAACGACAACTTGTCTGAGCCCAAGGTCTTTCTAATCCCTACTTCTTTTACCCTTTTAAGGGAGTAAGCGGTCGACAAGTTGATATAGTTTACACAGGCCAGTAGCACCAGAAAAATACCGATAAAGGCAAGAATGTAAATATTTTGGATTGTGCTATTCGGAGAAAATTCGTTCTGACGCACTTCAGAACGAAGATGGATATCTTTTAAAGCCGTAGTCCCAAATTTCATAAAATCTCCTGAGGCCTTTTGGGCTTCCATCATTTTTTCCTTGGTCAGCCCAGGCATAAAGGTCATGGCCCAGGGAATTAAGTAATTTTCCAGAACGGTGTCCAAATACGCTTGAAAATCATCTAGATTCGCACCTTCTTTGAATTTAACGAAGGTGGGGAAACTCCAGCCGTTCCATGCATTGGATTTTGAATCCTCAAAACTGTCAATGGACAAAAAGATATTGTGGTCCCGCAATAGAGAGTTTGTAGGCAAATCGTCTATTACTCCAGTGATAGTGTACAATTCGGTGTCGTTCAACACCATAACTTTTCCCAAAACATCTGTGGTTCCAAAATATTTCTTGGCAACAGTTTTTGTTACGATCATGGTATTGGGACTCGATAATACGGCCTGAGGATTGCCTGCAGCAAGGCTAAGTCCGAACATATCCAAAAAATTCGAATCCGCCGCAACGACACCTTCCTCCTTACCATTTTTAACAACATCTTTTGGATGTAGCAGGGTGCTTCCTACCATCCTAAATCGTGTCATCAGTTCAATTTGAGGGTTATCCTTTTCTACGACGGCACCCATAGGACTCGATACGGAAGCATAGTAATTGGTTTCCCCACCTTGTCGATGGTCAATGTCCAATCGATAGATCCGGTCCGCATCAGCAAACATGGTATTATAGCTTAGTTCATCAGCGATGAAAAGGGCAATAAGCAAGGAGCCCGTAATACCAATGACCAAACCGAATACGTTGATCAATGTAAAAAATCGCTGTTTTACCAAACTTCTCAATGCGATGATGATATTTAGTTTGAACATGTTTGTCTATTTTGTTGCAAAAAAAAATATATTTTCTGTCTATCGATTGTTGTGCCACAAATACATCTATTTGAAAAACAGATTTTTACCCTTAAAACAATGTAAATGGCAATCGAAATACTGTCAAATATTTGTACAATGATGTAAAACAATTTGACGCGTTATAGATGATTGTAGTCCAAGCCATTTTCGTTTTCTTCAATTCTTTTTTAACATGTGTCAATCGAGGTATTTATTATAAATAATAGTAATTAACTGTAGAAAGGAATTAGACCTTAATAATTTGGAAGAGATTGTTAGACAAAATGTTAATAGAAAAATGAACAGGGTTACCAATAGCAACTTAACTATCAAAAGGCCCTTTTCAGGTCTCCAACATTGAACCAAACCCTCAGTGTCAATGAACTCATATGAACTTCCAGTCCTTGCAGTGCGCCTTTACCCTATTGAGATTACGTCATAATAGTTCGAATCACGCTTCCAATTGACGTGTTGACATAAAATAGGTAATCACCCCCGACACGACAAACAACAACCCAATGATACTTTCCAAAGGTCTTTCGTAGAGCATATAACCTAAAATCCATATACTGAAAAGTACGAAGGCAATTTGAAGAAATGGCTTTAACGGACTCTTAAAGGCATTCTTTCGTCCTTTGAGCCAGAAAATAGAAGCTACCGTTAAAGTGCCCATCAGCTGAAGCACAAAACTGGCATAGAGCAACACTTGTTCAAAAGTACCCGTTAAGGTGAGTATGATACTTATAGCGGCCTGTAGCCATAGTGCCCTAACGGGAATGCCATTTTTGTTTTTCACGGCAATCTTTCTCCATAAAGAATGGTCTTTTGACATGGCGAATGTAATTCGAGAACCAATCCAAAGATAACCGCTGACCGTGGCCACCAGTTGAATAGCAATACAGTACCCGACCCAATGGGCATTCGCTGGACCCAATAGATTTTTAAAAGCAATAAAGGCTACCTCCACTTTACCTGACATTTGCGTTACTGAGGCATGCCTTAAGAACACCACCTGTAACAATACGTAAAGCACAGTGACCAAAATCGTACCTATCAATAGTGCCTTGGGTAAATTTCTGCGGGGGTCTTCTATCTCGTCGACAATATAAGCGGCCGAATTCCAACCGGTATAGGCATAGGTCACATACAGCAGGGATACTGCAAAACCGGGGAGTAAAACCTCTCCCTGCCAAGAGTCACTAAAATCCAATGCATTTTCTTGTTCGGGCAATAAGCTGAACCCCAATATGATCAAAATGAGTACAAAGCCTATTTTAACCGCGGTGGAAAGGTTCTGAAATCGCTCACTTTGGCCCACGCTAAAGGAATGCACTGCCGTCAAAATCAGAATGACCAAAACGCCAAACCATTCATTGAACAGCGCAGGATTTATTGGGTTCAAATAACTCTCCATGGCCATCACTGAAATGGCAATGGGTGCTGCAAAACCTACGGTCAACGAAATCCAGGCATATACATAACCTACTAGTGGATGAATGAGCTTGGAAAGAAAAATATAATCACCACCGGATTCATCGAAATTAGTGCCCAGTTCGGCATAGGTAAAAGCACCAATGAGTCCGAAAAGGCCTCCCAACACCCAAAGCAATACGATGCTCCAACTGTTTTGGATATCCACTAATTGATAGCCCAAACTTGTGAATACGCCCGTACCAATCATATTGGAGATGACCAAGGCGGCAGCGGTTTTCCAACCAATCTTATTCTTTAATACCATGAAATATCAACTTGCTCTTTAAAAGGCTAGGGTTTACCGGAACTTGTAAAATAATAATCTTGGCTTATAAGATATGACTATTTCTATTCATTGTTGCAAACGTGGGATCAAACCAAGGAGCCAAAACAATGTTATCTTAAAGGAATATTATAGTATCATAAAATAGAAAATCCACCACTGAAGTGATGGATTTTTTACTGGAACTCAAAACAGAAATACGCCGTATTCTATCTAGAACGATACTCCATTAATCAATTGAAACAGACACCCCTTGTAGGGAGATGTTGCGGTTGTAGACCTGAACGTAAACCAAAACTGGAGCATTCCACTACATTTTCCGTGTTCCAATCGGAAAGGTCTTGGTCAAAGAGCGTGCTTTCAAAAAACATACCCAACATATCGGTCACATTGGAAACATCCCAACTGGAAATATCTTGATTAAACCTACTGGCCCGATTGAACATCCCCCGCATATCGACCACTTTAGAAACATCCCAGTTGCTAATGCTCGAATTAAAAAAAGGGGCTAGGGCAAACATGCCGTTCATGTTGGTTACCGATGAGACATCCCATTGGGAGAGGTCCCCGCTAAAAGAACTAGCACCAGAAAACATAGAATCCATATTGGTGACGTTGGAAACGTTCCATTGGGAGAGGTCCCCGCCAAAGGCGCCCGTCGAGGAGAACATATTGCTCATATTATTCACGGAAGACACATCCCATCCTGAGACATCACTATTAAAGCTTGAAGCCGTATTGAACATGCCTGACATGTTAATCACACTGGAAACATCCCAATTGGAGAGGTCTTGGTTATAAGTGTTGGCTGTAAAAAACATTTCACTCATAGTGGTTACCGAAGAAACATCCCAATTTGAAATATCACCATTAAAATCAACGGCCAGATAAAACATTCGTCTCATGTCGGTTACATTGGAAACATTCCAATTGGAAAGGTTTCCATTAAACGCCTTGGCTTCTCTGAACATATCGCCCATGTCGGTGACATTGGAGACATCCCAACCTGAAATATCGCCGTTGAATACAGTAGCATTATCAAACATGTTTTCCATATCCACAACATTTATGGTATTCCAATTGGGCATATCACGGTTAAAGGAAATTGCATTTCGAAACATTTGGCTCATATCAGTTACCTGGGAAACGTCCCAACCTGAAATTTCACCATTAAATGAGGTGGCCTTCTCAAACATGGACTCCATATCGGTAACGTTGGCAACATTCCAGTTCATTAAATTTTGATTAAACAGTAATGCTTCCCAAAACATCAGTTGCATAGTGGTCACTGATGAAACATCCCAATTGGAGATATCTTGATTAAAAGAAACCGCCGAAAAGAACATTAGTTCCATTGTTGTGACGCTAGATACATCCCAATCAGAAATATTACCATTGAAGGAAGTTGCTCCAACAAACATCTCCTCCATTGTCGTCACCCTAGAAACGTCCCAATCATTAAGGTCTTGATTAAAGGTGACTGCATCGTCAAACATATCTTGCATATTGGTCACTTTTGAGACGTCCCAACCTGAAATATTGCCATTAAAGGACTCTGCTCCTCCAAACATCCCTTCCATTCTAATGGCATTGGAGACATCCCAATCCGATAAGTCTCCATTAAACACACGAGCCGCTTCAAACATTTCGCTCATGTTAGTAACTTCTTTTAGAATTGGTGTGTCCTGGGCCGTAAAGCGTTCCAGATTTCGACAAAAAGAAAAATGTTCGCCTGCATTGCCTAATTGAACATCCCCCCATTGTACAACATCGATAAACTCATCATTAGAAGAACCTTCTTCTCCAAAACTAAACCCCTTTAAGGTTCCCGTAATCGTCACCGTTTTGATACCACCAGCATCAAATTCATGTCGCGCATCGGGGTCATCATGAGAGGTGACCAGTACAGGGTCGCTTTCTTCACCCCATTCCACCACAAAATTATATTCCGTAGGGTCTTCTGGTGAACCCGTATATAGGGGTAATTGTACAGTAATATTATTGCCCTCAACATTCCAACGGGTGATAAAGGGTACAGCATCTTCTTGAACATCCAAAATATTCAAGGTAAAACTGGCATTTTGGAAGAGTTGGCCCGAGGTCACCCGCACCTCACCAGTTATCAGTTCGAGACGTTCAAAGTCAAAAGCAGAGGCATCTTCAACCACAAGTTCACCTTGATTGTTAACCGAAAGTGCGTTTTCACGGGAAACATTCAACAATTCAAAGGCCAAAGGCTGGTCAAGATTTTCTTGGGTGACCGCAAACTGTGCCAATACACTCTCATCTTCAGGATTTTCCATTATCGACTCCGTAAGATCGGTAATGGTCAGCACGGGTGTGGTATCTACCGGGGTGTCCGGTTCTTCTTGCACGGGTTCAAGCGTAACGCCGTCATCATTGGAACAGGAGATAAAGAATATGGCTGCTATTAACAAATAAAGTAAGGTAACTTTAGGATACATAATACAATGATTGAAAATTAACCGGTAATTTATTGGATTCAAATCTGTCGGACTGAGAGTGAATTGATTGTCAGAGTGGTCTAAAACGGGTAAGTTTTAAAACTGAAGTGTCAAGTCCGAGCAAAATTTTTACAGTTAGTTCTGCCAACTGGAATTTGATTTAATAGTCAAGTCCTAAATAATCCATTACTTCAAAGTAAGTCATCTTTGAAAAGTCAGGGTGACCGTTTTTGCCCATTGTGTTGCTATTGGATTCAATGACGACCACCTTTAAAAGATCAAGGTCACCAGCAGAGATGGTAAAATTGCTACCATCCACAAGATCAACAAAATCAAGAATATAAAATCCTGGAGTCATATCGGCAGATATACTAAAAGGAAGAAAATTTCCTATTGCAGGTAACTGAAACCAATTATTATTTCGTTTTACATAGCCAAGAACTACGTCATCGTCAATAACAGATAGCGTTAATTCTGGAATATTCTGCCCATATGTTGTTCCTGATATGCTTGATATGTCAAATGTATAAGCATTTACATTGGCATTTCCATCAGCTCCATCTTGGCCATCTTCACCGTCAACTCCGTCTTCACCGTCTTGCCCATCTACACCATCTTCACCGTCTTGTCCATCTACGCCATCTACGCCATCTTGTCCATCAGCCCCATCTTGACCCGCCAATCCTTGTTCACCTTGAACTCCTGGCGCACCATCCATTCCATCCATTCCATCCATTCCATCTTCGGCACTACAGGATAAAGCCAATACTACAATACTTGCAATGAAAAAATACTTCAGTTTTAAATTTGTTGTTCTCATGATTGAAATTCTTTAATGATTTATCTTATTTTCTATAGCACTAAAGTATTGTCAACCAATGGGTTGTTTATCCATGAAACTCCCTGTATTTCTTTCTAGGTGTTTTCCCTGATATTGGGTCAAGGAATTGATTTCAACGCTTTCCAACGCGTTTTACCGTACGCAATCTTGTGAAAGAATAGGTGAAGAAATTTGTAGAAAGCCTTAGCCTAACAAGCCTTTTTCCAAAGCAACTCGCACGAGCCCAGCCGTGTTTCTTACCCCCAATTTCTGGGTAAGGTTGTTGCGATGGCTTTCTACTGTTTTCGGACTGATAAAGAGTTTTTCAGATATCTCTTGTGTCGTATGTTCTTTGACGATAAGAGATAAAACTTCTTTTTCGCGTCTTGTCAATTTCGGAATGAAAGACATATTGGAATTACCAATACTATCGTTCAACAGAATATCTTTAATTTCTAGAGGTAGGTATTGCTTACCATGGTAAACAGTTTTGATGGCTGTAATCAATTCTGGCTTGCCCGTATTTTTCAGCAGATACCCCTTGGCTCCATTTCTGAGCATATTTTTGATAAACCCAGCTTCACTATAATTCGATAAGGCCAAGATCGACAATCTTGGATATTTTTTTAAAAGTTTTTTACAGATGTCAATGCCATTGAGGTCAGGCAGATTAATATCCAATAACAATACATCTGGGACCTCAACATCAATCTCACCCAACAACTGTTTGCCCAAGGTATAGGTTGCGGTTACGGCGATATCTTCAACACCTTCCAGCATGCTTTCGATACCTTTAAGTACCATGTTGTGGTCATCAAGAACCGCTACCTTAATCATGTTTCATTTATTTTGTTCAGGTCAATCGCTATTTGAAAAGTGGTTCCCTGATCATTGGAATCAATATCCAATTCAGCCTTTAAGAAATCGGCCCTCGACTGAATATTTTGTAATCCGATACCGTTAGCACTGTCGGCGATATCAAAGCCCTTTCCATCATCTTCAACGGTAAGGGTAAGAGTATCGCCATGATTGTTTATTTGTACCATTGCTTCCGATGCTTCGGCATGTTTGAAGATATTGTTGATAAGCTCTTGTACGATGCGATAAATGGCCGTCTCATTTTCCTTTTTTAGATTGACCCTATTCCCAAAATGTTGAAAGCTAATCTTTACCTTTTGCAGCGTATTTTGTTTGAGACAGAATTGTTCAATGGCCTCTGTTAAATCAAAACGATATAATGAGGGGGGTGCCAAATTATGGGAGATTCTCCGTACTTGTTCGACCGCGTTATCAAGCATATTCAAGGCCTCCCCATAATCTTCTTTTTCCTTAGGGCTAAGGTCTTGTTGACCGATACTACTGATTTTGTATTTGATAACCGCCAAATCCCCATTGATACCATCATGCAAATCTTGGGCCAGACGATTGCGTTCATTTTCTTCACCATCAATAAGCGCTTCAAGTTTTACAACTTCCTGTTTGGTCTCCAAAGCTAAAATTTCATTTACCTTCGCCCTTTGTCGCTGTTTAAAAAGCAGTCCCAAAGATATAAGGGCTACTACCAAAAATCCTCCAATAGCAAAGGCAAGTGTCTTTTCATTCTCTTTTTTTAGAATGGTGTTCTCTTGCTTTTCAAGTTGTAACTTTTGTTCACGGATTTCTGCCTCTTTTTGTTTGGTTTCAAATCTTTTTTCGTAAAAATTTATCTGGTCCAAATAGGTCTCATTTAAGACTGAATCCTGAAATATCTTTTGTAAGTTCAGATAATCATACGCCTCTTGATAAAGACTTTGTTCATAGGCTATTTTTGCTAAGAAATAGTAAGTTCGTTCTTGTATTTCTTTGAGATGGTTTTTTCTTCCTATCTCTAAGGCCTGTTTTAAGTATGTATTGGTTTTGTCATAATTCACTAACCCATAATAAGCTTCTCCTAATTTGATTAGGTTATCTGCTTTAAAATAACCGTTATTAAGTTCACTATTGATTGCCAAAGATTGTTCCAAATAAATAATGGCCTTATCATAAGACTCTTTTAAAATGTGATATTCACCGAAATTCCTTTTTACATAGAAATTTAAGGTTTTACTATCAGTTAGTTTGGACAAGCTGTCTGCTTTGGTAAAGTAGGTTAATGCTTTTGAAAGTGACCCTGTTTTTATTTCAGACAAACCCAAATCGCCATAAAGAATACCAAGGGATTGTAAATCATCTTTTGGCACAAACTGCAGTGCTTTATAAAAACAATCCTTGGCTCTGTCATTTTTTTCTAAAGATAAATATACAGATGCAAGATTTTGATATGTTATAGCTACATAAGTACTATCATGCAATTTTTCAGCAATTTGAATTGCTTCAAGGTAATTTTCTACCACTTTATCGTAATCACCAATGTAATTATATACATTTCCTGCATTAATAAGTGTTGTCGCTTTTCCTTTAGGATAATTTGCTAGTTCTACATACTTAAGTGATTCATTGTAATAATATAATGCAGAATCATGAGCAATCAAATTGGAATATACTATACCACTATAATTCAATGATTTAAAGGCCCCGAGATAATACTCTATCTCAAGACTTAATTCATATGATTTTTTATATATATCAAGTGCTTTTTCAGGGTCTGAATTTTCATAACCGTACGCCTCATCTAACAAGTTCTGCACTTGAATACTATCTTGCCCAAGAATAGCGGTACTAGAAAAAAATAGAAAAAGAAACCAAAAGAGGACTTTCATAGTTTAGTTGGTAATGAGTAAGAATTATAATTTTCCGAAAACCTGTTCAATAATCACCCACAATTGGGACCATAGTCCCCACTGTATACCCTAAAATAGCGTTTTCCATTTAAAAAGGTCTTGTCATCTTTATCCACGGTCACCGCGTATTCATAGACCTCTCCATTGTAAAAGGTTAACTGAAGTACAATCTTTCCGCCCTGTTCTACCATGGCCCACGTTCCCGCTCCATTTTTTGTGCCGCCATAGCCTCCATTATAATTACCACCGGAAACACTCATACTGTTGTAGGACGAATGATTGAAATAGCCTTGCCCGCATAAATCGATTTTTATCTTTTTGCCATAGCCTCCTGTACCATAAGAGCTATGCGATTCCATATAGGTCAATCGACAGTTGCTGAATTTTTCTACCCAATCCAATGCTTCTGAACCTTGAACAGTTTTACTGTTTTCTTGGGTGTTTTGTTCGAAGTAAGCGGATTGGGCGACTTCCAAGGCTTTTTCCCTTAGTCCGTTTGAAAACAGTGTTTCATTCGCAGCACCAATTATGGTGAGGCCTAGTCCGTATTCATTCAAAATCCCACAAATAAAGGCTTTGGCTTTATTGCCCGAAATTGTTCCAGTAAAAGTGTTTGCCACCATGGTTGGGTTAATGGTTTCAAACGCTCCAATAGGAAACAATATGCTGTTTGGTCCTATCTCGAATTTTTGGGACAACTCTTTTTGTATTGATACCATATCAAATAAATCATGAGTGGTAACCAATATAAAGCCAGGTGTTACATCACTTGCCATAAGATATCCGTTGTCAATTTCTTGACCCGACCAACCCATGGGTATTTCAAACGAAAGCCCCAATTGAGGGTACGTTATCACATTATCTTGCTGCGCTGAACCAGTTGTAATGCATAATAACGATAATACCTGGAGTATGAATTTAGCAACGTAGTATTGATCAAACTTTATCATCTTATTTCATCTTAAAGCGAAGTTCTGACGGAAAGCTGATGGATTTCTACATGAATTTACCCGAAAGTATTTCTAGGGGTTTTCCCTGAAAACACAATAATTATTGTCTTTAAACCACCCAAAACAATTCATCTTTTCACCTTACCTTTTTTGTTGTTTCTTTTCCAACTTTTTGATGAAGGTGTACTAGAAATATTTCAAATTCATTTTTTAGTTGGAAAATTCTCTTTTTTCTACACGCCGTCTTGAAAAGTTCGATGCAATACCAAACGTATTACCTATTTTAGGGTTGTTCTTAAAGTAAAATCTGAATGCAATACACCATTGGTTATGATATAGGAAGTTCTTCCGTAAAAGCTGCATTGATCGAAAAAGAATCGGGTAAAGTCGTTTCGGTAATTCAAGAACCGGAAGTCGAAATGGGAATGGATGCCCTAAAACCCGGTTGGGCAGAGCAAGATCCAGACGATTGGTGGAACCACATTTGTATTGCAACACGGCGATTAATAGCTTCTCAAAATATTACCCCAGAACAGATTGTAAATATTGGTATTGCTTACCAAATGCATGGATTGGTGTTGGTGGACAATGATGGAAAGCCCATTCGAAAATCCATTATTTGGTGTGATAGCAGGGCTGTCGAAATTGGACAGAATGCCTATCAACAAATAGGTGTGGAACGTTGTAAAAGACACTTGCTCAACTCACCCGGAAATTTCACAGCGTCAAAATTAAAATGGGTTCTAGAACATGAACCGGACATCTATAAGAAAACATACAAGTTTATGCTTCCGGGAGATTATATCGCATACCGGTTGACGGGTCGAATGACCACTACTATTTCAGGACTCTCAGAAGGCATTCTATGGGATTTTAAGGAAGAGCAAACCGCAGAATGGGTGTTACAACACTTCGGAATTCATAGGGATTTGGTACCAGAATTAGTGGATACATTTTCCCAACAGGGCAAAGTAACGGCAGAAGCTGCTAAAGCGACTGGTCTAATGAAAGGTGCTTCTTTAGGATATCGTGCAGGCGACCAACCCAACAACGCCTTAAGCTTAAATGTTTTTGAACCTGGTGAAATTGCGGCTACCGGAGGTACATCAGGTGTGGTCTATGCGGTTACCGATAGTTTATCTGTACAAGAAAGTGAACGGGTTAATAATTTTGCGCATGTCAACCATAGCCCCCAAGCACCAAGAATCGGTAAACTTCTCTGTATCAATGGTGCTGGAATTCTCTATCGGTGGATGCAGAAGAATCTGGCCGTGGCCTCTTATGATGAGATGAATACCCTTGCAGATAAAATCAACGTAGGAAGTGAAGGCCTTTGTATTCTTCCCTTTGGTAACGGTGCTGAAAGGATGCTGAACAACCATAATCTAGGGGTACACATTCAGCATCTTGATTTGAACAAACATCATAAGGCCCACCTCTGCAGGGCAAGTTTGGAGGGTATTGCCTTCGCATTTGTGTATGGAATGAACCTTTTAAAAGACGACGGGGTCAAATTAAAAATCATGCGCGTTGGCAATGACAACCTATTTCGCTCTTCTATTTTTTCGAAAACCATTGCGACCCTAACCGGATCTGAAATAGAGGTATACCATACCACAGGGGCGGTAGGTGCCGCGAGGGCAAGTTCGCTTTATGAAAACGATTTGATGCGTCTCGATAAAAATAGTCTGGCCAATGATATGATTACAACGTATTCTCCGCAAATAGAAAGGGCAACATATGAGGAAGCCTATCTAAAATGGAGAACAATATTGAAACAACAACTAAAACCAAATACACTATGATTACACTTGGCGAAAAGGAATATTTTAAGGGAATTGGAGCAATTTCATATGAAGGGAAGGACTCGGATAACCCGTTAGCCTATAAGTATTACGATGCAGATAAAGTGGTTGCCGGTAAGACGATGCGAGAACACTTCAAATTCGCCATGGCCTATTGGCATACCCTTTGTAATACGGGTGGAGACCCCTTCGGCCCTGGCACCAAAGTGTTCCCATGGGCGACGAATTCAGACGTAAAGATTGCCGCCAAGGAAAAAGCGGATGCCGCCTTTGAGTTTATTACAAAAATGGGGTTCGACTACTATTGTTTTCACGATTTCGATTTAATCGACGAAGGGTCAACCTTAAAAGAATCTGAAAACCGTCTGCAATTCATAACAGAATACCTCAAAGAGAAACAAAAGGCGTCAGGGGTTAAACTCCTTTGGGGTACGGCCAATTGCTTTTCGCACCCTCGATACATGAATGGGGCCGCAACCAATCCAAACTTTAATGTTTTAGCACGGGCCGGGGCACAGATTAAACTTGCCTTGGATGCCACCATAGCACTCAAAGGTGAAAATTACGTTTTCTGGGGCGGTCGTGAAGGGTATATGTCGCTATTGAATACTGACATGAAACGGGAGTTGGACCATTTGGGACGTTTTTTGGGAATGGCCAGGGACTATGCCAGAAATAATGGTTTTAAAGGAAATTTCTTTATTGAGCCCAAACCCATGGAACCTACTAAGCATCAGTATGACTTTGATTGCGCCACGGTCGTTGGCTTCCTAAGTTCTTATGGTCTGGCCGATGATTTTAAAATTAACATTGAAGTGAATCATGCCACCTTAGCGCAGCATACCATGCAACACGAATTACAGGTTGCTGCCAATGCAGGCATGCTTGGGAGTATCGATGCCAATCGTGGTGATTACCAAAATGGATGGGACACCGATCAATTTCCAAATAATATCATGGAAACCACTGAAGCGATGTTAGTGTTCTTAAAAGCAGGTGGGCTACAAGGGGGCGGAATCAACTTTGATGCCAAGACATGATGTAATTCCACTGACCTTGAAGACATTTTCTTGGGTCACATCGGTGGAGCGGACAATTTCGCAAGAGCCCTGCTTATCGCCGATCGAATTTTAACCTCATCACCTTACCAAAGTTTGGTAGAAAAGCGATATAGTTCGTTTGACAAAGGTCTTGGTAACAATTTTGAGACTGGTAAGTTAGCCTTTACAGATCTCTATCAAATAGCAATGGAAAATGGGGAATTACCTTTGGAAAGCGGAAAGCAAGAACTATTTGAAAACATTATTAACCAATACATATAACTAAACTAGCACTATCAACCAGAGAAACCGTCTTTGTCATTACGGTATCCGATTGAGAACGTACTAGATAGGCTTTTAGTTCTAATCGATATTATCCCATTCAGGGCTTTCACAATAAGGGGAAGTTCAATCCAATTGTTGGACTTCCTTTCTATTTTATAATTCTGATTTAATTCTTAAATGGCTATTTCAAGACCTTTAATGCCTTAAAAGATGTACGAATCATACTTCTAAGGAGTTATGTAACCTATCTAAGGGATAACACGGATTAAGTGGTGATTTGATTGTATCATAGACATCATTTCGAGAGATATCCTCTTATTCCTTCTAAAGCAAAAGCAACCTCCCATTATTTTACTATTCAACTATACCGTGGTCAATCAATATCGTTCCTATTTCATTTACCTTTCGGTACGCCTCTCCCGCACCAAGGTTCGAAAGCACTACTATAGCAATATCCTGCTCAGGAAAGCGTAACAACTGTGAGCTAATTCCCCAATCGCCTCCGTCCCATGAAACTGTTTTTCTTCCCTTAAAATCATCAATATGGAGTCCGAATGCCTGATTGTTTCGGTCATGTTCGAATTGCGGTGTTGCATGCATAATATCATAAAATTTTTGCCCGCCTATTGCGGGATGTTTCATATTGTTGGCCCACAGCAAAAGGTCTTGAACAGTCGTCATTACACCACTACCTCCATAGTGGGGAGAATTGCGATGATGTTGAATATAGTCCCCTTGATTTTTTAAGTTGACCCCATATGTAGCGTAACCTTCAATATATTCCTGATTTCGAATATTGTAGGGCGTCACTCTATTTTTTACGATAACCGTGATATCATCATGAATGAAGGTATCGTTCATACCCAGTGGCTGAAAAAGACGTTGTTCTGCAAATGTGCTGAACGGTTGTTTGCTAGCTTTTTCAACAATCTTACTGAGCAACATAAAATTTACATTCGAATAATCCCATCGTTGGCCCGGTGTGAATTGTAAAGTACCTTCTTTAAGGGAGGTCTGGATACATTCATCGACGTCAAAATAATTAAAGGTAATCCAAGACTTACCATCCGCTCTGGGCAGGCGATGATAGTCTATAATTCCACTTGTGTTGTATACGAGATGTTTGATTTTAATGGTATCGTCGTATTTCTTTAGCTCAGGAATAAAATCACTTGCCGCTGTTTCCAGTGATAGTTTCCCGTCCAATATGAGCAATGCTATGCAAGCTGCTGTAAATTGTTTAGAGACAGAAGCAATACTGAACTTGCTTTGTGCAGTAATGGGAAGATTATAGTCAAGGTTGGCAGAGCCATATCCCTTTTCATAAATCACCTTACCCTTTTTTGAAATCCCAACGGCATAGCCTGGGGTTTCTAAATGGTCGAAATCTTCGAAAAGGGAGTCAACCGCTTTTTTAAAGGTATCGACTTGTGCACAGCCCATGGCAGATACAACAACCATAAGAAGTAAAGTGGCCTTTTTCATAAATTCTAAATTGGTTTGAAAACCATAAGAAGATAGTTAATCTTACTTTTAAATCCGTCATGTAATTTTAATAACCATGAATCATTGACCTAACCCATTTGAACTGCATATCTTCAAAAAAACCTTTATTCTTCACTTAATTTTTTTAATAGTTCTTTTAAAATTTCGTCCTCTTCATCCAAAAGATGGTCATTGATGTGTATATCTGGAATGACTCCCTGTCCATCATCTACTCCATTGATTCGTTTGATTTTACCCTTCGATACATCGACTGCTATTCCTGTTTTAGGAAGTTTATAGTTAAAAATTGAGGCGAACAGATTAGGGAACTCAGCGGTTTCCTCCCCTACAATTTTACCAAAGCCATAATCCTGAATTTGCGCTGCGGTTACCGTAGATTGAGAATACGACTGGCGATTAACCAAAACATATACCTTTCCTTGGTATCTTTTGGGCAGGGGTTGCGGGTCATAAAAGTCGAAATCATAATGGTATATTTCCCCATTTTTATGCGCTACGACCGACCTCCAGAAAGCCTGGGTCGTATCTTTCGTTTGCTGAACATTTTTTTTCAAAATAGCACTGGTCTTAAGCTGAAACTTTGAGGTCCATTTAAAAGGCTTGTCAGCAATATACGATACCAGATAATCGCTGAATGCGTCATCTCCCCCTGGATTGTTTCTTAAATCGATGATAAGGTTTTCAACTTTTTTGTCATTCACATCGGTAAAAGTAGAATCAATAAATTTTTGGTATAGGTCTTCTTCGCCACTCAATGCACCAGGACGAAGATAGGCCACTGCTTCGTTCAGATATTTAAAATCCCTATCATGTTGAAGAATATCTCCCCGTTTCATTTCATACGCTTCTATGGCATTTATAGCTTGAAGGGTATAGGTTAAAAGATTACCATTTTGCTCAAGTTCGACCTCAAATTCTGAGTGTTCTCCGAAAACTTGCCAATAGTGCCTGGGCAAGGTGAATGACTCTAACTGTGCCTGCTTAAAATAAAGGCGTTCTGCTGAGATTTGCGGATATATTTTCTCAAAAACCTTCTTAATAGGCATTCCATTGATGGACTTCAATTCACTACCGATAGCAATATTGGAATTCGTTGACCAATTTTTTCGAACATAGGCCTTACCACTCTCAATAGCTACTTCTAAAGGAAAAACAGTTCCGCCAGTGTTCGCATAACTCAAATACGGTTGAACCGGAAATGGTATTCTTGTATGGGCATTGTTGGCCTTTGACACCATGCGTTGAAAGAGGTTTGTCACTGCCAATAGGTCCAAACTATCGGCAGTGACCTCTTTTCTAATATCTTGAAAATTACGCTCAAAAGCCTCTTTTGTAGTGTATGCGAATAAATTAAAATGCGTTTCTTCAAGTGAAGTTCTTAGATAATTTAAATCAGATAGTATATCAGCCTTTGAAAACCGTTGGGCTGAAATTTGTAAGCTGTATGCAAAGGCCATACACAAAAACCATTTATTGCGGCACATACTATTTGATATTTTAGTTTTAAACATGATTTTTTTAGGTAAACCTATGAAATCAAGAAGTATATGGCGACCGAATGCGTCTATTTGGACGTCTTTTTTGACTTTCTAAGATACTCACTCGGGGTAAGTTGAGTCATTTTTTTGAAAACATGATTGAATGTTGACTTCGAATAAAAACCGCATTCATACGCATGGCCGAGAAGAGATAGTTTGTCGCGTTCAGATGATTGCAAACGTTGCTTGAAAGCCTCTACCCGATATGAATTTATCAAATCGTAAAAGTTTTGGTTGCAATGCTGATTAATTTTCGAAGAGAGTTGCTTGGGCTTTAAATGCATCGCTTCGGCTAAAATCAAGAGATTAAGGTCTGGATTGAGGTAAGGCTTTTCAGTGTTCATTACATTTTTCAACTGTGCCAAAAAGGCTTCATCTTTGGCTCCTCTTTCGACAGCCACTCGTTTGGGAATAGGCTTTATTTGCACAACATCACGTTCTTTTTGAATATACCCTCTAAACCCAATCCAACAGGTTAAGATGGCAAGAATTACAAAGTTGGGCAAAAAGTAATATTCCCTCAGGCCTTTGTCAAAAACAAAACGATCGACCTCTGTCAAAATGTTCCAAATAATCCAATAACCAGCGTATACAATAATGGGCAATTGCAACCATCGTAAGGAAAGGTTTTCAATTTTCGAATAGTAATTTTTTAGTTGGTTTTGGTATTTAATTATCAAGGCCAATGAGGTAACACTATAAAGCAAAATTGAAAGAACGCCTATCCATTGCTCTGTCAAATAGATATATGAATAGAGGGGCAGTTCATCTAAATAAAGACCATCAGACCCTATTCGATAAATAGCTGTTCTGTAAAAAACAAACTCTAGAAATAGGGGCAGAAAATGAAGATAATGCTCCTTTCTAAAGGCGAACTTTGGATTCGTAATGCATTTTGTGTAGAAAAATAACGAAGGCCCTATACCATAAATCATTTCCATTTGAATGTAACGAAACACATCGAGCAGTCCCTTGTCTTTTAGAACATTAACCAATACAATGTTCAATGCCATCAAGGCATAAAAAAATACTAATAATGCCAAGAAAATATTTGCCAAACGGTTTGGTCGCTTAAATGCAATCAACCCACTAAGAAGTATCGCCTGCAAGGCAAATACACAGATAATTGTAAATAAGATAGGGTTTGAAGTAACCATTGAAGCTTATGCTATAGTGCATTAGGTCGCAATCGCACAACCCATTTTTCTTTGACTTCTAGAGAAATAACAACTATTCATATAATGCATTCCTTCCATACCATTTTGCCTAAAAGCTATCGATATGATTCAAAGTGGCCTAAATTCATACTTTTTAAGAGGCTTATGACTTCAACGAAGATAAAATCCTCTGAGGAATTCCTTTCGTTTAGAGGTCGAATATCATTTAAAACTTTTAGAAACTAATAAAAATATTTATCCTTACTTAGATTCTATCTGTAAAAACCATTCTGTTGGTTACTTTCTTTCTACAATCGCTCTGAATTCATTGGAAAGGGTTTTGAAATTTTCTAAGACCGGTAAATAATTATTATATACCAGGGCATAATGATAGGTTACCTTATTGCGATATTCTGGATTTTTCAATCTGTAATTCAAGTATCCGTTTTCATTTTTTCCTTCAAAAAAAGAGGTAAACCAATCATAATTGTCTCTCCACCCCATCAAATTTCCATTTACATCTTCAACAATATTATTGCTCATCAAATCCAACTCTTCCAAAAGGGTAGTATAAGATTGAATAAAATAAACCAATTCACTATCAACGATTGACGAATTATTCAAAGTGTTTTTTAGGGAAGTATATCCTTCCGTGTTTGGTCTAAACAATCTGTGTCCAGAAATCAAAAAATGGCATTCTTTGCAATTTACAAGTGACTTCTCTTGATATTCACCTTTCATCAATCGGTCAAAAAGTGGTTTTCTAATGTCATAATGGGTTTGAATATTTTGGATTTCTATGAGGTCTTCGTCAAGGTCTTTTCCTATTTTCAGTAATACTGCGTCTATGGCTTTTTCTTTAATTCTATCTTCATTCCAGTTGTCAATTGACACTGCGATAAGTACTCCCAAAACAATTAGAACCAGTTCACCCAAAGCATATCTCAGGTATTGTTTCGGTACTTTTTTTAGTTCTTGAAATCTTCTTATTTTTCCAAATATCATTTTCTTGTCTTAGAATTGATGTTTTGGGTACTAATTACGAAAATAAATTATTTCGAAATTCAAAAAGTGATTTCAATTAAGGCCTTGTAAAACCGATGTCCTCTGGTCCTAAAAACACTCCTTTATTGCTTCTTAGCGGTTTAACAATCCCCCACCAATTGAAGACAAGCTCAAATTCAGGTTTTTCATCCAATGAATTCAATTGAAAGGATAATTCCGTAAAGTCATCATTCCATTTCAAATCGTTTTGTTCCTCATCAATTGTAATCGTATCCATTGAAGATGACGAACTCATAAGAACTTCAAAAACATCATTGCGCATTGATTCTGAAAAATTTGCCTTAATCAAATACCTGTTTGCCGATAGCTTTAGAATGGTATCGTTTTCTATAACCGGTTTTGTCAATTTTTTTTGATTCTCTTTTATAACCTGCAGGAATTCGGGATACAATTCAGCAAGCGTTTTATCGGGATATTTGATGCTTACTTCACTTAACAGCTCAGCGAACATATTTGAAAAATGGAAGCCTCTGGAATCATTTTGATAATGCCAATAATTGGTTAGCTCAGGGGCATATTCTGGATAATTTTCTTTTACAAATAGGTCATAGACCGCCCAGGTCATATATTCATTAAAAACGCCTAATCCATATTCTTCATATCCACTTTCGTTGTTCCAAATGGAATCGTTAAAAGATTCCTCTATCAAATTGGAAAACGTATTTGAAGTGGGATTGACATAGGCATGGTCCATCTCAGTGAAAAGGGTAAGACTTTCAATCACTCTATTTTTTAAGTTAGCTGGTACACTATCATAAACTTGGAAATCAGGTAAAGTAGGAAAGTCTGCTTCGGTGACTGAATCTAAAGCGCGATGACAGTTCATACGATATACAAAAGGAGATAAAATGACTTTGTACTTTTTGTCTAAATTCTTGGTTTTAAATTCATTTTGTAGAAACCCCTTTATTTCCGAAAGCAAATAGCCCTCTTTATAGTTTGTCACTATAGAATCTCGATACGCTTGCTTTGCTTTAAAGAAATTTCTAAAACCTGTTTTGGTTACGAAATCATTGATTAGCGGAAGATTTTCATCAAAGGGTTGTACTTCTGGGTTTGATAAAAAATCATTGTACCTAAACAATTCATCATTGTCATTAAAAGCAAAAGCATAAGAATCCGTTCTAAAACTTAAATATTCCATCCATTTCTCCCTTGAATAATTAACAGAATCAATTAAGGGGTGTTCTTCGTAGGGTTGAAAATATTCCAGCACCTCTTTATAATAGTCAAAATCTTTTCGCACCTCCCATCTATCGTTTTTTCCATAATCTGTTAGAGCCAGAATGATATTCGCAAGTTCATATGTTTCCGGATATTCAACTATGATATCAGTGTTCTGGGATTCTTCGTTGCTGTCGTTGTATAGCTTTTCATTCTTGATAAAATTATATGCTAAAACCAGTAACAGTAGTATACAACTTAGAACAAATAAGCATAAAGCAATGATTCCCTTTTTACCCATAATCAATTCCCTGTTTTGATTAATTCGACTGCCCTATCCAATTGGAGGTCTTTAGATTCAATTATGCTTTGTACATCTCGGGTCACGACGTGATCAGGAACAACACCTTTGTTTTCAAGATGGGTACTTTTTGAAAAAGCTCCTTCAACAGGAAAGTCAACCTCGATACCCGACCCAGGAAGTTTGAGAAATACGATTTGACCACCATTAATTCCCAATTGATTTCCACCCGTCTCTTCCCCGATAAGTTGACCTATCTTATATTTTTTAATGGCCGAGGCCAAATAATAAGCCATTGAAACGTTTGAAGGGCCTACCAAAAAATAATTACTTCCAGTAAAAGCATTCTTGGCCGGTTTTATGGACTCGGTATCTTCTTTCAATATATAATATCCATCCTCTGGTTCGCTAGTGGCGAAATTATGTTCGTAGTACCAAGGGTCTCCCCAAGAACTAACAAAGGGTTTTAAGGATTCGGGAAACGTTTTGTATCTGGACTTTGAGAGGTAATCACTAACACTTCTTTTGTCTTTTATTAAATGCGCAATTAGACCATATCCAATATCATCAAAACCGCCCTGATTTTTTCTTAGGTCAACAATCAGACTTTTGACCCCTCTAGTTTTGATATCAACAAAGAGCTCCGTAAAGTATTTCTTCCAATCCCGATCTATTCCATAGTCATCAAAAGTACCCGCCTTTACATAACCAATGCCACTTTCTATGATTTCAAAGCCCCAAAGTTGGGACTTATCAAATTCAAATTCTTCGTATTTCCGTTTTAGAATTTCAGCTCTATCTTCTCTGGTAAGCGCGTTGACGATGACCAATTCAGGGTCAGTATTTGGTCTCTCGATTTCTAATTTGATTGCATCCGCAGAATCATAAACCAAAGGAAAAAACACATCAAACGCATTGTAGCGATACGGATAGGCGTCTATTTCCAATTGTTTTCTCCTACTTCCATCAGTTGCACCATCAGCACGAACATAGTTCATCAATGTTTTGAGGATTTGAGAAGTTGGAATGTCATTTATTTTCAAGATTTTCGTTCCTCGGGGAAGCTTGGCGTTGCTTGCATTCTTTAAGACAATCATTTCATTTTCAATCCATGTGAAGGTGAAGGGTAGTTTATCTTTTTGTTCGTGGATGATTTGTTTCATCATTTTGTCTTGATTGTAGTATGAAGCGAAGGTATGATCACATTGTATTTGCGCGAGAACCTTTGAGATAGCCAGGTAAGCCTGTTGGTGGGTTAAATCCTTCGAGACTGAATTCTTAAATTCGGCTAGGGCATTTTCAACCTGCGTTTTGGTGTTATATCTGTACGTTCCCGGGTGGACGTTTAAGATTAATGTCTTGATCAATTCGTAATCTTGAAGCAATTTTGATTTTGGAATTTTGGTCAGCTTCGTTAAATCGATAGCAGGTTCTTTATCCCATTGATGATTAACCGTGAGATGATCGGAAACAGTTACTTCAAGTTTTCTATTTGAAATGGATTCCCATTGTACTTTTTTTGCGGAATTGTAGAGTACATATTTGAATTGGATTGCCGAAACACTGCTTTCAAATTCAAGTTCAGCGAAATAGCTAGTCCCATTAAAATCCATTTTTAAGGACTTTTCCCAACTCAAGGGTCCTCCATTACCCCTTATCCCTACATTCTTGAAGGAACTCGTTGGAATGTCGGTCAGTTCAAAACGTACGGTCGTCTGACCAAAAACACTGGTACTCGAGAGAAGAACAAAGAGGAGTTGGACTATTTTCATTGGCTATGGTCTTTCCTTTTTAATGCCCCCATAGAAAAGATACTTGCCAATGGCCTGACCAAGCTTATGGCCAGTATTGGAATTCGTGAAAATGGTAAAACCGTTTTTTGATTCAGGATACAATACAAATTCTGATTGAAAATCATAATTGCTCCCCCCGTGCATTACGGCCTTACCCTCAACAGTATTTTGAACAAAAAAGCCCAAGCCCATGCCCAGCTCCCAATAATTATTATCAGGAGACATTGGAAACCCAGGTGCCAAAACATCTTTTTTGAACATCTCTTGATATTGTCTTTTTGACAAACCTTTTTCATTGATGAGGGCGACTATAAATTGAGCAAAATCACTGGCATTGGTCAGCATACTATGTGCTACGCCGGGCTCAGTTGCATAGTCTCCCCAATAGGTTGGATTTGACTGTAAATGTCCCTGTGCAAGCTCTAAGCTTTCATTACCTACAAAATAAATAGGGGCGATTTGAAGTGCATCGATTACTTCTTCCTTTAAAAGCTGATTTATTCCTTTTCCAGTAACTTTTTCTACAGTGCGCGCTAAATATTCAAAAGCCTCCCCTGAATAGCCGAATTGCGACCCAGGTTCAAAATTCAGTTGTCCTGCTATTCCAGATACATGCCCGCCTGGTCCTCCAAAGGCCCAATTCGGCATTCCTGTGGTATGGTTTAACACCATTCTCCCCGTTATTTTTTTGTAGCGAGGGTCGCTTTCATAATTCGGAAATGGAAGCATGGTGAACAAAGGGGTGTCCAAATCAAATTTCTTTTGGTCAACCAATCGATTCACGATAAATGCAAATACACTTTTGGTAACGGATGCAGCTTGAAATTTTGTCTTCTTCGTAATCGGTACTTTGGTGAGTAGACTTTTGTATCCAAAAACCTTATCATACACGATTTGCCCATTTCTAATTATTGCTATCGATGCCCCTGGAACATTGTAGTAAGTCATTTGTGCCCGAATAAAAGCATCTAATTCTTCGTCCTCAAAATCTTGTTTCTCATGTACAATTCCCTTTTCCTTAAATAAATAATTGGGTTCTTTAAAAACAGGAATGATGATTTCTCCCAAATCGATCGGTACAGAATCCAAGACAGTAAAAAAGTGTTGAAATTGGGTATCAACCCTGAACTGATTACCATAACCATCACCAGCAAATGGATTGGTCAATTTATAGGAAGGCGATACATAATATTGGCCCTCGGGTAGGTTTACTTTAAAATTTCCAATGGAATCTATCTTGGCCTGTATCCAAAAGTCAGGTTTGTTCCTATTCGTTATACGAACTGTTTTTTGAGCCTGTTGTTCTTCATTTTCAAAACGTACTAGACCTGTTACAACATGAAATGATTTTTTTTCTGGGAGCAATACGATGTCCCCGAGTTGCCCTGAATTGTATTCCTTCCAAAAACCGTTATATCCAATGCCCCAATTAAGAAATGTTTTTTCGCCACTCTTGGAATCGACATCAACAATAAAGTGATCGATACCTATGGATTTGTTATCCTCCAAAATATTGTTTAAGACCACTTTGGCTTCAATAGTCCAGAAACTACCTTTTCTTCTTGATTTAAATTGAATGTCCTCTTCTGTGATATGGCCATGAACTGGGTCTTTGTGTTTTTCATGGATACGCAATTGCAACTCCCTATCCTTAAAAATTAAGGAAGCTACCCCTCCAGGCCCTTTGTTGTGAATGCCATTAATATAAAATTCATAATAATCCTCCGATGTGAACAAGTCATCCATGATTTCAATGAGAAAATACAGAGCACTTTCTTGTAGGTTATAAGCTATTTTGAACCGTGCTTTTAAATCTTGTCCGGAATCCAATGGCTTACCAAAACTTTCGTTAATTGGAATCCAATCTTCAACTTTCCAATCGCCTGTTTTTGCATCAATCTTTTTGGGGATACAAGAATATGCGTAGCTAACCTTGCCATTATGGGCGTGCACTGTCATTAAAAATAAAAGGCACATCAAGAAGACTATTTTTTTCATAGCTCCGTTGATTTCAATTCAATGTTACCACTGGTGGTTTCAAATCTAAAAGTTCCTTCACCATCTCCAATATGGAATGATTGCATCATTCCTTGTTTTTTCATGAATTTTGGTTCAACTGGAAAATCGGTTGAAAAATTACCATCCCCTGCTTTTTGAAAAATTTTACCTTCAAATGTTCTTGGATAGCTTATACTTATGTTACCGCTAATGGTCTTGAAAGATGATTCATCGGTTGGAACAGAACGAAATGTGGCTCTAATATCACCACTAATAGTTTCCAACTCTGCGTTTCCTGAAGAATTTTCCAAATCGACAGAACCCGTTATATGAGTTATTTTCATGGTGTTTGCGGTAATTGATTTGATGGCGATGTTTCCTCCATTGACATTTTCAACAATTAGGTTTGTATTTCGCGGTATTCTTATCTTATAGTCTATACTAAACTTATAAGAGAAACAGGGTGCTCCATCGCAGTTTTCGCTATAGCTAAATAGATCTTCACCCCTATTAAACTTTGAATAAGGAGAATCTAAATAAACTGCAAAAAAATCATCCGCTACCAACTTGCCAACTTTTATATCCTCTATACCTTTATTCATTTGTTCTTGGGTAGGAGCATTTATTGTTCTCACGGCAAAAACCTCAATAGTTTCTTTGTCATGCCCCATTATTTCAACTTTTCCCGTAATATTTGTCAAAACAAAAGTGTTTTCACCAACAGGATTTTTAAAAGATCCTATGAATTCAATTTCTTCTACATGGTCATATTTTGAACTCAATGTCCCTTTGATCACTGGTTGATCAACGGATTTAATATTTACTGGGTTGAAAGAAAATAAAGTCAAACTGAAAAGGGGGAGTATAAGTAAATACTTCCAACTGGAACTAGTAGAGGATTTTTTGGCATTCATCATTTCAATTCGCTTTTCCAGTAAGGTCTGATTATAATTATTGGTAAAACTTAGAGGATGTATTCTAGTGGAGACCTTTAATAAACTTAATTGATAAGACTCTTTGTCTGTACCCTGATGCAATAATGCATCATCTACTTGAAACTCGATATTATTACTGATTTGGTTTCTTATACCCCAAGAAAAAGGATTGAACCAAAAGAAAATCAATAGCACCTCCCCAACCAATTTATCGAGATAGTGTTTGTAATCAACATGTAATTTTTCGTGTGCTAAAATCTGCTCGTATGTTTCGTAGTCATAAAGCGCCGGATTCAAATAGATGTTATTGACAAAGGAAAATGGTGGAGATTCATTTTTTAATTCATAAATCTTGTAGTGCCCATCTTGAATATTTTCTAAACCCTTGGATTTTTTGGATAAGTGGAAGAGCTGAATTAGAAAATTCAAAAAAAAGATAAGCACACCGATAAAATAGACAAAAAGTATCGTCTGTGCCCAGTTGACTTCCTTGATTGGCGGCACGGTCAGTGGCTTATCTTTTTGTTTTTTACTAAAATTTTTATCTACAAACTTTGATTCATCAAAATTATTTGAGAGGAGGTCAGTGCGAGTTATCATTTCCGTCAAATTCTTTGAACTATCTCGAAAAGACCAAGCCGGCGGTATTTCCAACAACGGCAGTGACACCGAAATGAATATCATAGCGGTTAGGGCTAACCGATTTAGCTTGAAAAAAGTCTCTTTGACCAACAAAAATTGCTGTATAAAGTAGGTAACTCCCAATAAAAGGGAAGCGTGCAACAAATAATTCAACATGCTATTGCTTCGATTTAATAAGCTTAAGAATCCTGATAAGGTCTTCCTCAGATATCTTTTCTGCCTCGGCAAAGTGGGCGACCAATTTGGTATACGATTTGTCAAAGTATTTGTCAACTACAGAATTAACAAGCAAGTTTTTATACTTCTCTTCTGAAACTGTAGGAAAGTATTGAAATGTTTTACCGAAGGCATGATGATTCAAAAATCCCTTTTCTTCCAAGATTCTCACCATGGTCGCCACCGAATTGTAGTGTGGTTTAGGTTCTGGTAATTCAGCTACCACTTCTTTCACAAAAGCTTTATTCAGCTTCCAAAATACCCTCATTATTTGTTCTTCCCGTTTCGCTAATTTTTCCATTTTGACAATACTTGAGTGAAATATATAACTAATCAATTAGTTGTACAACTAATTGATTAGTTATTTTATCGATTTTCATTGTCTTGAAATTCATGTAAAACTATTCTGCACGTTTTTGACTACTCACTTTCAAAGCTCATCTTACTTTTGAAAAGTAATTGAAGTCTTAACTTGAAAGCTTTGTATTTACAACAAGAGTATCTTCTTAAGTTATGGCTTTTTAAATGGTATGAATGTTTTCGTTAGCGGTAAAAGATATTTTATCTGCTCTTGACAGTGCTCTGAAATAGATTATTCTTTTACTTTAGTCAAAATTCGTAAGTTGTAATCATACTTTATTTCAATTGAACGAATCACTTCTTTTCTTTTTTAGTGCTTTGGGCGCTTTCAACGGTCTTCTATTGGGGATATACTTTATATTTTTTTCCAAGCCCAAACATTTTTCCCATAGTATGCTGGGAGCCCTTTTTCTTGCGCTTAGCGTTCGGGTTGGCAAATCGGTCTTCTTTTATTTCTATGACTCCATTGCTGACGCTTACATACAGTTTGGACTCTTCGCCTGTTGGTTGATAGGACCCTTTTTGTACTACTATTCTAAAAGTGCAGTACAACCCAAACTACCCTTAAAGCGAGAATTTATGGTGGTTACCGTATCTCTAGCTTGTTTTTCCCTTATCATTAACTTTCTTTTTCCTTGGTCCAATTATCCTGTTTTCTGGACCTACTTTGTTAGAATAATTTATTTACAATGGTTATTTTTTGTCATCCTTACCGGTTGGATGTTGTATCGTACCCATGACGAGTGGTTCCTTAAGAGTAAAAACCGCCCCTTTAAACTATGGATATTGAGTATTTACTTCGGAAATGTGCTCATTTGTCTGGCTTTTAATACAGGTAATTACACTTCTTACATTGCAGGGGCATTAAGTTTTTCATTTGTTTTCTATGCCCTCATCTTGATGTTACTCTTTCATAAAAGAAGTGACGAACTTCTTTTTCTTAAACCCAATAAGTACCAAAGCAATAAATTGAGTACAATCGAAGCAAAAGAAATACAGGCTAAACTTGAAAATGTACTCGTAGAGAAAGAACTTTTTTTAGACGCCGACCTATCACTCCAAAAAGTTTCGGAATTCCTTAAGGTACCTACCATCAAAGTTTCCCAAACACTTAATGAGCACTGCAACATAAATTTCAATGACTATATCAATACCTATCGCATAGAGGTAGCAAAAAAAATGATTGTTAACAAAAGTGCCCTAACCCTTGAATCCATTGCCATGGATTGTGGTTTCAACTCCAAATCCACATTTTATTCGGCCTTCAAAAAAAATACCGGAATGACTCCATCACAATTTCGGAATACATCAACTCTTTAGGGTTTAAAATAATTATTTCAAACTCCTAAATAATTCTGAGCTACTCCCTTTCGGTCATTCAGTCGTACCCTTGTACCAAAAGAAAACCGATGAAAATTAAAAATGTCTTTTCATTGCCCATCATCTTAATGGGCCTAGTAACCGTTTCATGTCAAGAAACCAAAACTGTCTCACTGAACAAATCCCAAATTGCGGTTGTCGATAGTCTTTCGAACCATTGGAATAAGGAGAATCGACCTGGCGGTGCTATCGCAATTTTAAAAGATGGAGATGTACTTTACAAAAATGTATTAGGCTATGCTGATGTATCATTGTCAAAAAAGAGTACAGAAAAGACAGGCTTTCAATTGGCTCAAATCTCAAATAGTTTTGTGGCATATGCCCTATTACATCTAGCGGCCAAAACAACTTTTTCACTAGAGGATGATTTGGCTACCTATCTTCCATTTATTACCAAATTAAACACAGATATTAAGGTAAAGCACCTTTTACAACACAGCAGCGGAATTCACGATTTTGAAGTTTTAAAAAATATTAAGGGTTGGAGTGATGAAAAACCCTTTGGCTTGAACGATGCCATTGAACTAATACAAACGCAACAAGAAGTTAGTTTTGTTCCTGGAACAGCGTTTTCTCCTTCACGGTCGAATCTACTTCTTGCTACTGTTATTATTGAGCGTGTCTCTAAGAAATCGTTTGAAGACTACATAGAGGAAAATGTTTTTAAAGCATTACAAATGGAGGACTCATATGTGCTTACCTCTACAAATCAAACCGATTCTAGAATGGCCAAGTCGTATCGCATAAACGAAGAGGATACTATTATGACACTTAAATCACGAAAAGAGACCTATGCCAGTATCAATATCGTTTCTTCTATTTCAGATATGATCAAATGGGAGGTACATCTTCAATCGCCAAGTATGGAAGATAAGACCATTGTAGATACCTTCAATAGTGATGTGCAGCTTGACAATGGAAAAACCTACGATGTGCCAGAAGGAAGGCTGACCTATGGCCAGAAATACATTCATGACGAAAGGGGAATACCCACCGCCATGTCAACCGGTGGAATCGACGGATTTGCAAGTGCTGTCTTTAACTTCCCCACCGAAAAATTCACTACCATAACGTTAAGCAATAACGGAGAGCCCTACAATGGTTATATCGGAATGCTATCGGCCCATAATATCATGCCGGAAGCCTTTACCGATCCCACGACAACAGATTACACTACACTAAAAACTGTGGCACTACGTCAAGAATACCATCAAAAATTTGAGGGAATGTACTGGGATGCACTGGGAGAACTTACCCGAGAAATAAAAATTGAAAATGATACGCTCCGTTACATCCGTTCCAACGGATATAGCTCTGCCCTTATACCCTTATCAGAAAACAAATTTCAGTTAAAAACAGATTTTGATGATGAGATATACCTTGAATTTAAGGATGAAAATGGAGATATCAGCATGCATTACTTTTACGGGGATGCTACCCCTTTCTTTTTTGAAAAATATATACCACGAGAAATTTCTGAAGATGAGCTAGGAGATACTTATGATGGGCACTATTCTTGCGATGCCCTTGGAGTAACCTATGTATTTGAAGCAACTGAAAATCAGCTTATAGCATCAAATGGAGAGACGGAACCGATACAGTTTAAATATATCAAAAACAGTGTTTTTCAAGGGAATCAGTGGTTTATGGGCAGTATTGAATTCAAAAAAGATAACAAAGGTGATATCAATGGGTTTTATGTAAAAAATGACTTAATCCGCAACCTTTGGTTTAGCAAGACGAACGGAAAGAATTAATGAGGTCTTAGCCCAAGATTCCCATCCCATGAATTAAAAATTCATCTTTCGAAGTCAACAGTTCAGTTAAACCCATCTATTTTGCTCGAAGAAACCTTTCAAAAATGGGATTGTATAGTCTTTTCAAAAGCACTTCGACTGCAATCAATATTCAAGCGATAAACGACAATTTTGATTTCATAGACGTATGCCTCACATAATTCCAGTTTTGATTGAACGCATGTAAAAACTTCATTACTGTGCATTTAAAAAATATTTTTTCGAAACATAAATTTTAAAAACAGCGCAACTTTTGTAGATAAAATCGACCTACTTTTGAAAGGAAAAAAGAGTTTCTGTGACTTTTGCGCATCTTGATTTTGCCCATAACCCGTTTTTAAATCGTTTTGTTGATATTATTTACTGCATTCATAATGTAAAAAATGAATTGGAATACAAAACGATTCCAAATGGTTTTATTGGTTTAAGCATCATATCGAGCGGTAAGGCCCATATCAAAATGAATCTTGAATGGGAGAAAGTTCCAAAGCTGTCCATATTCGGGATGGGCGAAAAACCGTATGAAATCAAAATCTCAAACGACTATAAAGAAATATCCATCGGATTTAAGCCGTATCACTTTAATTTATTCATAAATCACGATTTGGCAGAATTTACCAAAGGAAAGGTGATTGATGCCATCGATGTTTTTGAACCTTCTTCACTCGAGCACCTTTACGATCAAATTACAGCTAATCCCTCAGAACACCATGTGATAGAAAACCTTTCAATTTTTTTTAAAGCTCATTTTCTGTCAAAAAAAGAAAACCAACTTGTGTTGTTTGCCACCAAACTAATCTATGAGAATGAAACCAATAAGGTCGAAGAGCTCGCAAGAAAGTTAAATGTTTCTGCGGTAACGGTCAGAAACCTTTTCAATCAGCATATTGGTGTGACCCCAAAAGAACTGATAAAAATTACAAGAACCCACAAGGCATTGCAATATCAGAAGCAACATTTGCAAACACTGACGGAACTTGGTCTATCACTTGGTTATTTTGATCAGTCACATTTTATTAGAGAATTCAAGAGTATTATAGGGGTTTCACCAAAGGAATATTTTAAAAATAAAAAACTAGCTTTCGATTTTTACAATTATGGAAGATGGCTATCCGATAACTTCGCTTAGCAAAAGTTTTTCTGTGAAACATCTTTTAATTTTAGTTCTTTCAATCGATTTGATAGTGGCGCAATCAGTTAAACAGTCGATTGAAACCGATATCAATCAAATCGTTAAAGCGACCAACACTCCTGGAGCTGCCGTAGCAATTGTTTTCCATGATTCCATTTTTTTGTGTAAAGGTTTTGGCTATAAAAATCTAGAAGACCAATTAAATGTAAATCAAAATACAACTTTTGCCATAGGCTCTTCTACGAAAGCTTTCACCGCATCCCTTATTGGTATAGCAGAAAATTATGATTCGATATCCATTGATGATTCTCCCAAGCGGTATCTGGAGAAACTTTCCTTTCACACTGAAGATATGAATCGTAACATCACTATACGTGATCTATTAAGTCATCGAACAGGTTTACCCCGTCACGATTTGTCATGGTATCTTTTTCCAGAACAAGAAGGAGACGTTCTTTTGGAACGAATACGTCATCTGGAGCCTTTTTCGGCGGTAAGGCAGCAATACCACTACAACAACTTTGGTTATCTGATTTTAGGAAGATTGGCTGAGCAAACGCTCGGTGCCGAATGGAATCGCTTAATTAAAAAATTCATTTTCTCACCTTTGGAAATGAACAACTCCCACACCTCAGTGAATGCAAATAAAAATGAGGATAGAGCTACAGGATATAGCACATCGCCACAAGGAAAATCTACAGTAATGAATTACTATGACATCGCCGGAATGAAAGCTGCTGGCGCAATTTATAGTTCAGTATCAGATATGACGAAATGGGTACAGTGTTGGTTAAATTCCGGAACATTTAACAATACCCAAGTATTGCCAAAGGATTACGTCATAGAAGCCATAAGTTCACAGGCTGTTATGCGTGCAGCATTGCCCGATGAAGAGTTTAAAAATCTATTTTTTTCAAACTACGGTTTTGGTTGGATGTTAAGTTCTTATAAAGGACATTACCGTGTGGAACACGGGGGTAACATCAACGGTTTTTCAGCTAATGTTTGCTTTTTCCCTGCCGAATCCCTTGGAATAGTTGTATTGACCAATCAAAACAATTCAGACGCCCCTTACCTGATTCGAAACACCATTTCAGATTACCTGTTAAATAGTCAAAAAACGGATTGGTTGGCATATCACAACAAGAATAAAGGGGAAATACCTACCGAACAACAAAAAACGCAAAAGGAAATTCAAAAATTTAACCCCGAACCTATAATTGAGGGTAATTATATAAATAAAGGATATGGACAAATCAAAATTCAGAAAAAACAGAACGAGCTCTTCGTTATTTTTCCTGTTGGCATGTTCCGATTGACCCGAACAAATGAAACCCAGTTTCAGTTACTTACCGAAGGGAACAGAAAAAATATTGATCAAGGTACGGTACCCGAATTGCTGTTTAATATGGATTTTGCTTCAGACGGAACATTTAATGGAATTTCTGTTGCTATGGAACCCAATTTAGAACCCATACCATTTCTTAAAGAAAAATGATGAAACTTGGGGTTTTGTGTCAATAAAACACCCTACACATTCAAAATAAAAAATACCAATAACCAGAATTTAGACTAAATGAAAATTCAAAAGACCAAAACAACTTTCTTTTTAGCACTATATGTGCTATCACTTCATTCCTGTAATAACAACAGGAAAAGCGTTGAGAACAAAACACAAGAGAACACGTTCAGCGTTTTCGAAGAAAAGGTTAAAAACTGGCAAGAAGAACTTAATATTCCGAATGTCGGAATTGGCATCATTGACAACGGAGAAATTACGTATGCGAAAGTACTCGATGTGAAAGACACTGCAATCATTCAAGACATGCAATTCAATATCGCATCCATTACCAAGGTACTCTTTGGTACTACTGTCATGAAGTTGGTCAATAATGGGGAATGGGATTTAGATAATCCACTCTACCCCTATCACATCGATGAAGATGTCATAAATGACCCAAGACACAAAAAGATTACCGCTCGTGACGTATTGACTCAACGTTCAGGTTTTGTAAACTGGCGATGGAACCATCCAACAGGAAAACTCACCTTTGATTTTGACCCCGGTACAACCTTTAACTATTCTGGCGAGGGGATGGAATATCTTCGTCAAGCGATTGAAAAAAAATATAGCACGACCATAGATCATATAGCAGATAGCGTTCTTTTTCGACCTGCACTAATGAAAAATACGTCGCACTCTTGGGATGGAACGACCAAATGGGATAAATTCAGTCGATTTTATGATGCCGAAGGTAAAGAACATGTACTAGAGGACTACAGCTTTTCGGGTCAAGCAGCTGATGATATCATGACTACGGTAAAAGACCTGACCCTTTTTGGACAATATGTGTTGGACGGAGCCGGTTTAAAACCAGATATTTTCAAACAAATGGTGACCGCACAGACAAAAATCAACGATAACCAAGACCAAGCCTTGGCTTGGCGGCTTATACGTGACCTACCAAACAATGAATACGCCATACATCATGGTGGCAACGATATTGGGGTGGCCACACTTTTGGTGTTATTGCCCCAAAGCAAGCGTGGAATAGTTGTCATGACCAACTCCGATAGTGGATTGGTACTGTGTAATAATGTAGTTCGCGAAGTCTGGGAAGAAGGTGCTGAAATCATTCACCGGGCCTATCGAAGCGGTTCCGTAGACGACATACCTGAAGCCATTGCGGTATCTCAAGATATTCTCAAATCTTATGAAGGGGTATATGAACAACCCAGTGGTCGCAAAGCTACCATAAAGAGTACGGCAACAACCCTCATCATGCAGATGCCGGGGGTACCGAATTTGCAGCTATTTCCCAAATCAGAAACAAACTTCTTTTTAAAAGACTTTGATCCAATCATTGCCTTTGAAAAAGATGATAAAGACCAATTATCCCTAAAAATTATCGAGGGGGAAAATACTATTATTTGTAAACGTTTGGAATAAAGACATCAACATAGTTGAATTGCACAGTCTTCATTTTTAAACATTAAATGAACCTGGGCAGTGGCTTTTGGGCCACTAGGGCCTGAAAGCTGTTCAAAATCAATCAAACCCAATCTCTTTTAGGGCTTTATGACTTATTGCTATAGCTTCCATGGGCGTAAAATTGAATGTCATATCTTGTTCTACAAAATACCCCTCCAAACCTGATTTTTCTTTACTTTTTAGCATGCTTTTAAAATCAAGGCTACCTTCTCCTACTGGTGCGAACCATCCATTATCACCCATATCCTTCACATGCCAAAACCTAAACCGACCAGGATATTTCTCAAAATATGAGACCGGATTTGCTCCCGCTTTTACCACCCAAAACAGATCCATTTCAAAATTGACATATTCCTTATTTAAATTTTCCAATAAGTAATCAATGGGCACAACACCTTTGTCATTCTCTCTAAACTCGAAATCATGGTTGTGATACAATAGCTTCAATCCATACGTACTGGCCTTCATACCCAATGTGTTAAGTATTTCTGCCAATTCTTCAACCGAACCTTTCATTCCCATCTCTCTAGTCTTTTTATCAAATGTGAACATACCCATAGGTGGAACAGGTACAACAAAATATGTAAAACCCGCCTTCTTTGCCGCAGCAAATTGTTTATCGGCATTTTTCAGGGTAATAGAACTCTGGTGTGTACTTAAGGGGTGCAGACTAAGTTTTTGTAGCGTTGCCGCAAACGCTTCCGGGGACATCCCGTAATACTTTCCATTATCATAACCTGCGGCCTCAATATTTTTATAACCGATTTCAGCAACTTGTTTCAAGGTCTCTTTAGGATTTTTAGCCATATCATCTCGAACCGTATAAAGCGCGAGACCACCATAACGTTCTTGAGCATTGAGTAAAAAGCCAAGACATATAAAGCAAGTCATTAAGAGTCTTTTCATCACTATTTTATTTTAATCAAACGTAAACTATATTCCACAAAAAATAAAAAAACCCATCTAAAGATGGGTTTGATAATTAAGCTAAAGGATTGCCTTTCAAACGTTTTTCTATTTTACGTTTTTTCTCTGTAAGCCGTTTCATGGTATCCATCAAACTGGCCTCTTTGGTTTCTTTGTATATTTCGTTAATTTCCAAAATAAGTTGCTTGGCTTCCCTTGAAGCCGCCACTCGGTCACTGGTTGACATGTGGCTTAATGTCCTGTTTTCAAACTCTGTGGCCCTTTCCAATAAATCTGCGGTCATTGCTTTATAATTATGAGTTAAAAATCTAAAAAATCTATTTTCAGTTAGATTTTTGAAGCCACAAAGTCCTTTTTACTATCGCTAAATGTGGCCTAACTCTATTAAAATTTCGTTTTTGCTTAATTCAGGGGCAATATAAATAATATTGCCTGTAAAAAATTGCCAAATAAAGCTTAAATTAAATACAATTCAATAATAATGACATTGGAACGAACAGAAGTCCTTATTCTTTGTGTTACTATGGCCACTTTATTGGGATGTTCAGATGATAATGGAAATGCCACAATTCAACAAGGTGCTTAGTTTTCCCAAACACTGGTACTGACTCAAATCACATTAAGCCCTATAATTGATGTAAATAACGATAATGCGACTTCCGCTAATCGGATGGATGAAATTCCGTGCGTTGAGGATATTTTGATTTTAGCGAAGATTTTGAATGGACCTCAACTGAGGTTATTGTGACATTGGTTTCGCCGATTACCGGTAATATCTACAAAATAAGCTGTTTCTACCATAGAAATCAAAATGGAAACTAGGGCGTCGGCCACCAATTTGCTTTTGATTTAATCCGTAAATCGAACATTTTTAATCAACGGGGACAGTTAATTAAAAATGTAGGGCATGATTTACCAGAAATACGCCCAAAGCCCTAAACTAGAAAACTTAATCTATCCCGATTTGTCAGAGTAATAATATTGAAGGGAATCCAACTCTTCCTTGAGCGCTTTATTTTCAATTTCAAGTGCATTCAATTTATCTTCGATATCACTTAGTCGTTCTTGATCTACCTTGGCGAAAATACCACTGACCAAACTATAAAGCGTAAAGACAAAACTGATGGTCACCGCAGTAATCAACCCAAAAAGAAGGTATCGTTCCCTTTTGTATTCTTTTTTTTCGGTGCGTCCCAAGCCGGCTTTTTCATCAGAAGAAAGCTTACGCGTATTGGCCAGTTGCTCCAAGAAATTATCCCATTTTTCTTCCTCTTGAATAAAAAGGTCCTTAAAGCCCCCCTCATCAAGAAAAGCTTCTGTTTTATAAGTGGTGGAGAGCATAAATATCTTAGCCCCATTTCCACTCATGATATCTAAAAGGTCATGGTCATAATCCATGATTTCCCGAATTAATTTCTGAACAAATTCAAGACTGTAATTCGGGCGTAAAAATTCATCATAAAGCAGCTGAACCTCGAAATAATCGTCACGTTCCAGTGCATATTCTAAAAATCTATCTTTAAGCTCAGCTTTAAAAAACTCGCTCATTTTACAGTTAAGGAAGGTTATGTTGGTTGTTACAAAAGTAGTCTAAAACAACAGTTAATGGCCTAGACCAAAAAAAGAATATGTGCTTTTTTTAATACATCATGTTTACTGGATTGGACTAAAGAATTATTAAAAAGTAGACCTTGAAAGCTTTAAAATTTGAGAATTTCATTGCAGTCCCATATACCCCAAAACGCCCCAACATCACCTTCAGCACCAACTTTCCATGATTCGTCAAAAGAAGAAAAATAGAATATTTCAATACCCTCTTCCTTAGACCACTTTTGTGTATTCATGAAGTACTTCATGGAATTTATGAATGAAGGATGTGCGCCTTCAAGATTTGTACCTTGACTCGGCCAGCCGGTCTCTGTGATTATTACTTTCTTACCATTACCTGCTCTTTCTGCCTGTCGATACATATCTTTCATATATAACAGCGCATAATCCAAATCGCAACCTTCCCAAAAAGGGTAACAATTGGCCAGTACAACATCACACAATTCTGTAATTCTTGGTCGTTCTTTAAATTCATAATAGGCATCGACATATCCTACGGGTATCTTGGTTATTTCCTGTTTCGCCTGCTGAATGTAACCTATCAATTCATCTTCGGTGAGATCGCCACGATACATGACCTCATTCCCTACTGCTGCAATATCAACAAAGCCTTGGTTGGCAAGTTGAATTAAGCCTTTCATTTCGCGTGCGTTGATGTCTTGGTCATTCCCAAGCCAAGCACCAACCAAGGTATTTATACCGTATTCCTTAGCTATTTTAGGGATCAACTCGTTGCCTTCGGTACACGAGAAAGAACGTATCCATTCGGTATAGGGCTTAATGATTTCCATCCTACGACGAATTTGTTCTTCAGAAATTTGATCTCCGGGTTGCTGGTTTTCGGTGTAAGGACTGAAACACAGCCCGTGCATACCTTCTTCCAAAACCACCTGACTGAGTTGTTTTAGCTCTTCTTCGCCCTTACCGGCATAATCCAATGAGGCTAGATTGAGAAACCGTTCCGCTTTATATGACATAATTTTTTACCTAATGTTATCGTTAACCTGATGCTTATCCGGTTTACCAAATTTATAAAACAGCTACGTTTCTTTTTTCCAATTCGGCTTATTTGGTTGGCCTAACTCTCCTCCATTTTATCGGATATTACACACCATAATCACTATATCTGCGGTTTCGCTTAAAAAACCCCTCTACAGTTTTTTCTTGTGTAGATGACAAGCCGTTCTACTTCTTTAGCCCCAATCGGCATTTCTTGCAGTTGTAATCCAGGATAGTCGTCGGCCTCTTTCCACTGGGCTATCGTGGTACTAAAGAATGAAGAGGCCGTAGAATCAGCCTCATAAATAATCAAATCATAGGCCTCGCCCACATCTCCGCCAAATCGGGTAACCACTTGCCATTCACCTTCCCTTTTGTAGGAAGTATTCGTATGGTCCGACTGAGGATAATATCTATCATCAGTCGGTCGAATGACCACCCAAATATCTTTTTTATGGGTCGGAGGATACACGCCCATTGTTAAAATGCGACAATCAACGGAATCTCTGTCAATAGGAGAAACTACCCTGACTGACTCCACCGGACCATTGATTTTTAATTTATTCCCTATGGAAACTTGTTCCATTCGGGAGTTGTAATTGACCAAATCTGAGGAATAACTGCCGTAGGTCATCATCAGAACACTTAAAATTCCAAGAACAACTGCAAATTTGGCACTAAGGAATCCTTTCCCAGAACTTCCTTTAATACTTCCAACAATCGCAACAAGTGCGAATAAAATACCGATTGATAATACTATTAATTTTGTTGACATTTTGTTTATTTATCTTCTACTCACTAATTATTTAAGCCCTCTCTTTTCATAAAACCCCTCTTCGCTCTTCAAGTTTTGCCTTAATTTCTTTGGCCCTCTCTTCCGATAGGCTATATTTCCACATTACCCAAATGGCCAATGCTGCTGTTACTACGGGTATAACAATATCTGCAATTCTCAATTTCGTCAATGTTTCTGCTGTTTGTGTCGCTGCGTTACCGTCAAATCCTATCATCTTTAGAACCAAACCGCCTAATACCAATGCCAAGCCCTGACCAAGTTTAACGACCCACCAATACAAGGCACCAAAAGTACCTTCTTTACGGGGCATGCCATTGTTAAGTTCGTCCAAATCACAAACGTCTGCGGTCATACTCATCATTAATGTAAATAAACTACCCAGTCCGAATGACATTAAAGGAATGGGAATAAAAGAAAGCCAGATGTTTTCTGGAGTAAAAGCCCACCATTTCAACGCGTAACCAACTATTGATAAAGCCGTTGAAAAGATAAAAGCCTTTTTTTTACCCCACTTCGTGGCCATGGCAGAAACAATCGGAATAACAACAAAAGCCGATACCAGTGCACCTATTGAGCTAAACCAAGCAGGCCATGTGGCCGTCGCCTCGTAGCTACCATTAAAAATATAAAAGACGAAAATAAAGAAGCTAAATGAGGCCACTATTTGGTACCCATTAAAAACCAAAAAGGTAGCACCACATAATTTCATAAAAGGCTTGTTTTTGACCGCTTCTGCAATACTGGAAATCAAGTCTTTCAGATTACTAAATATTGAGGATAAAGTCAATTTTTTCCTATTTCCCATATCGGGCGCATCAGTACCCTTACAAAAAAATGCTGGCAATAAGCCTAGTAGCAAACACGCAATACCAACATAGAGTGCCATGGTCCTTACACCTTCCGCCTGATTGCTAAAAAAAGTGGGGTCAGCGATAATCACCCAGAACCATGGAACTATCACCCAGGCAATTAGGCCCACCGTTTGGGAAAATGCCATTAAACGGGTGCGCTCGTTATAGTCAGATGTCATTTCATACCCCAAGCCTACCAATGGTGTAGCGAACATCGTATTCCCAATCAAAAATACCATTGACATAATCAAAAAATACCAAAAATTATACTCCGAGGAATTGGTTTCATCTAACTGCCACAGTAGTATAAAGGTGATGGCACTAACAATACCCCCTACGAAAATATACGGCCTTCTCCTACCCCATTTTGAACTTGTATTATCGGAAATGAATCCCATAATGGGGTCGGTAATTGCATCGAAGAAGCGGGGCAACCCTCCTAACAGTCCTGCCAGAAATGGATCCATACCAAAAGCTGTTAATAGAAAGAACATGAAGAAGCCAAGAGCGCCTGGATAAAGGTTCAATACCAAATGACCTGCACCAAAGGCTGCTTTCTGCCCCAAGGGAACTATATCTTTTGCAACTGTTTTATTCTTTGACATCTCGAATTTTTTATAGGTTCTTAAATGTGGCTCACTACTCTTCTAATTTTTTTAACACAACCGTTTGCAGCGCGTTCCCACTTATCGTAATGGTTGAGGAATGGTCTTCTAATATCAATGTGACGCCAAAAGGTTCGACACTTTGGTTTAAAATAATCACTGCTATCGTACCGTCAGGGTTTTTGGCCGCCGTAACCCATAAGGAATCCTCTGAATTTTCAAATCCAATACGGTAAGCATCAGGTCTGATATATGCACTAAAATGGGTCATGACATAGTACAAGGGAGTGTGATACACTTCATCTTTTTCAGGGTCTACCAGTATTGGAGCGACACACCAGTTCTCAAACCAATTTGGACCTCCGTTGCGATCTAATACCATATTCCAGTCTATCCAACCGTCCACCCAATTGTTCAAACAGCCAATGATATCCCTTGCATAGCGGTATACGGGCACGTATTTTGGGTGGTACTTCTTATTTTCTTCCAGAGCCCAGTGCCAACCCCAGTCGGTTGCTTCTTTTGACCAATACCATTCGTCGTCCTTCCATTTAGGTACTTGAGCATCAACGCATGCTTCTGTTTGAATCAAGTGCTTTTCAGGAGCTTTTTGATGGGCATATTGCAATGCTTCTGGGAAGACTTGGCAGGTACTTGCATACCAATGTACGGCAGTACCTGAAAAGTATTGGGATGTCTCAGGTGATTCATACATCGTATCAACCCACTCCTTCAAATGTTCGCGATTTTGATCGTAACCCAAAATCTTGACGTCTCCATTACCCATCTTTTCCAAAACAGGGCCCAAGTAGTGCTGAACAAAATTTGTCATTTCTTGGGCAGAGAAATGCATACTTTCCCAATTATTGTCATTCCCAAGGGGTTCATTCTCAACGGTTACCCCCCAGATAGGGATTCCTTGTTCTTTATAAGCCTCAATGTACTTTGAAAAAAACCTTGCCCATACATCATAATATTCAGGTAACAGTTGACCACCGACATAACTTTGATTGTCTTTCATCCAAGGTGGGGCCGTCCAAGGGGAGGAAATAATTTTGAAGCCGTCCGGGGAAGCTTTCTTTGCCTCTTTTATGAACGGGATGATATCATTCTTATCTTCTTCAATCGTAAAATGCTCCAAATCATAATCATTGACAACCGGTGCATAGGTATAATGACCCAAAGAAAAATCGCAAGAATTGATATGGGTCCGGGTCAAGGAATATTTAGCCCCTTGAGAGCCAAAATAAGCATCAATAATTTTCTTACGTTGCCTTGTACTCAATTGATTGAGAAGGTAGGCGGAGGATTTGGTAAAAGAACCCCCAAATCCTGTAATTTTTTGAAACGTCTCCTTTGGAAAAACCTCGATGCTTGCGCTAGCACGTGAAGGAATGAATTCGTTAAGCCTTTCCATCTTATGGCCAGCTGCCGAAGTTTCGTACACTTCGACAACCATAGTTTTATTTTTATCAGATGACGTCACAACCATAGTCAATGGTAATTCAAATACCTCGGTTTTTTAATCAAATTCATTTATCATTCATCAGTGGTCGGTTAAGGTGAGCCCTTTCATAGGGGGCACCATTACCTTCTCCATTAACTCTTCCTTATTACCAGAAAACGTTTTGGTGATAGGATTACCTCCCCTAGTCAAACCATCAAATATTCCTTTATCAACCATATCCCACAACACATACTTTGCATGACCTTCTACCGTAAATAATCCAAAGTGTTTTTCTGAATCACCGGGGTTCTCACCACCTTTCCACGGTTCGTCAAATGCCTCGAAATAAAAACATGAAATCCCTTTTGTATTTGTCCAATCCCTCATTTTTTTGTGAAAAAGGGCTTCTTTGTACTCATCCGTGGCTTTGGATCCATCGTCCCCATAAAAACTATTGGAGAAGCTAGCCCAACCCGTTTCTCCAATATGAACAGGTTTGCTAACCCCTAAACTTTTCATATAAGCCTCTACATTATTGTATTGGTTTTCAGCATACGACAGAGACCTATTCATGGTCATGTCAATTTTTTCCGATTTCGTTAGTTCGTTTTCCTCTTCCAATACGCCCCAGAAATCTGGGTTGTAATGGGTATCGTGCATTGGATAGGTATGAACGGAAAGAAAATCTACAGCTTTGATAAGCTTGGTCAAATCTTCGACATGATATTCGGCGTCTCCTCCCCCCCAAGAGGCAAAGTTGTCAGAACTGGTAATCCATAAATCCTTTGAAAGCACTCCAGTTTTTTTCAATTCCTGTAAATGTTCAACCCATTTTAAAATGACCCAGGGCTGAACATAATAACTGGCGGCCCATTTGACCATGGCCTCATTACCAACAGCTATTACTTTGACGATATCAGGATATTTCTTGGCCAATCTTACCGCTTCATCTATTTCAGTGGCATTGCGCTCACTTTCCTGATCATGATCGGGTTCTAGACCGGTCCACGCGTTTTTACAATCAATCCATGCACCCAACATAACATACATTTCAAAATTAGGATCCTCAGATTTTATTTCATGAATGGCCCGCAGAACATTGGCAGCATGGGGCAAATGCACTTTATACGTTCGAAGTACTTTAATGCCCATGGCGGCCATAATCCTCATATCCTCTTTAAGTTCTGATATGGTTGGCTCAATTCCATGATCTGCGTGGCGGTATCCGCCGTATGAAATAGCTTGATATTCCGGATTTCCTAAAATGTATTCTGCTGTCACGTTTTGTTTTTTTTCTTGAACTACTTCTTTTTGTTTTGTCTGATCACGACATGATATCATGAACAAGACCGCAATTGCTATAGATTGCGCCCAGAATTTTCTCATCTCAATTTGGTTTTATCTACTGAAACATTTATTTGAAGAATATCACCTGATCTTTTGAAAATGTTACTACTTAAAGTCGCATTCAGCAGTTTACCTTGAACGACAGTTCTAGAACCGTCTTGATGAACCACCTCAACACCTGTATCTTCACTCATTGTATATATTATTGGAATTTGACAATAGGTAAAACCTAAAGATGCGGGCTTCAGATCGATTTCTTTATGTGCAGCATTCGTATCGACATATTTGAAAATCTTTTCTTCCTTTAAAAACTCATCTCTACGCAAGAGCAAGGGGTCAAAGACAACTTGGCCATCATTAACAAAAACACCCAATTCCCCAAATCGACTTAGAATATCTTCTTTTACCTGACCTGTCATACCCGGTTGTTGCGCCCCTTTTCCGGCTGGCGTATGCGAGTATGGATCGGTGGGAAAAGCACCATAAAGTTTAGGGGACTTGTGTACCCCGATACCTTCATTTATTTCATAGAAATGTTCTAATAATCTTCCAATTATACTCGGTTTTTCCTCTTTTTTGATGGCTTTGATAGAACATTCTTTTACAGCCAATAATAGTTTTGAAACCATATGCCAGTAAATAGATCCTAGGCCTTCATATCCGAAGAAAGTCCCTGAACGACCAGTGAAAGATTTGTGATCAAAAACAGCTTCAAAAGCCGTTAAAACCTCTTCTTTTGCCTCATCAGCTATGGAAAAAACGGTCTTATCTAAAGTATCCAGCGCATGCTCAACATCTTTTGCATTTCTAAAGTCTCCATTAAAATGAACATCTCCCAGAGTATCTTTTTTGATAATACGCTCATCTCCTTTTTCAAGTAGAGAGGTCATTAAATCTGAACTTGAAATTAATGTGTCTGAAACGGTATTCTTTTTCATAAAATTGGGTAGTTCTTTATTGGGATAGAGCATATAGCTATACTGATCTTCCCTAAACAACGAACTGGACTTCAACCCATCTAAAACATTCAATACCTGCTCACTGTTTAAATATCCCGAACTAAGCACCGCTACCTGTCCCTCAAGCATTTCACTTAGATATGAAATAGAAATACTTCCGTCTTTTTGCACGGACATAAGATTGTAGGCGTGATACATGCTATCTGCCCTTCTGTTAGCGTCAATGGAGCATTCCAGAAACTGCAGCACCACTTTAACGAAAGACTTCAGCTCTTTTAGTTGAAGCTGTTGTTTTTTGCCCGAAAAAGAACTTTTATAAATCTTGTTTCGATACCTACCAGCGGCTTTGCCAAGACCATCCAAAACTTTTCTGCGATGATTATCGGTAATGTCACCGAACAATAATTTAAGGTTGTCTTGAAATACATGGTGGATTTCAGTAAAAAAGGAATAAAGTTCTTTGGAAAGTGGAATTTTTTGGTTTTCCAAACCATCGAAAATACCATCAAAAAACGTTAGGTATCTTCTTAAATAATAGAGAGTAACCATTGAAACACCATTGCCGACAAGGGCATTATTGGCATCATTCCATTCTGGACGCTGTGTATTCATCCATATGCCTCCCTCAAGAATGAAATTAGATACTTTTGCCAATACGGAAGCAAGCATCTTTTCAATAAAATTGACCCTATGTAATTGACCATCAATAGTTCTCAAAAGAGCACCGTCCGCTCCAATTCGACTACGTTCCTTTCGAATTGTTTCGTCAGCGAAATCATCAAAATCAATAGTGTCTTTTGGATTGAACAATAACTCTTGGTACGATTTAATTTTGTACGGAACATTGGCGTAGACGAAAATCTCTTTTTCAAAATACCCTTTCAAACGATTGGGATAATGATTTTGGATAAACTCCAAAAACTTCAGGGCATAGATAATTTGATGATCGCCCCAATACCCGATGTATGACCAAGGGTCATCGGGTTCTATAATTTCCCAATCAAAGCCACCTTTAGTAACTCGGTAGGGGTTGTACCCATCAAATGTTGATGAATTAAAGAATTTTAAAATCATTCCATCAATGAACTCTGGATAGGAATTGGCCAGTGCTTCCCAATTTTGAAAGATATCCCTCCAGTTACCCTCATAATCCAAGATTTTTGATCCATCCAACTCACTATGGGTGTTGATGGAAAAAATGTTCCAAGGCCTACTGGGGTCACCATGCCTTCTACTAAACTTAAGCGGTAGATACTCTATACAAAGTCTTTCAAAGTCAGCATCAGAAAACTTGGTAGAATATGCCCGAAGGGCTTGCAAAGAAAAGACCTCCGAAAGTTCTGATAGTACTTTTTTCTTTGACAAATAAAGCGGTTCGTTGGCATGGCGCAAATATTGCTCAAAATCACTCTTTTCAATAAGATATCCATTATCAAAAATTCCACCCCGCATAATATTGAACAGTGTATTTGAAAAATGACGGGTATCCCTTAAGCCGTCGGAGGTACATTGTAGGGCGTCGGAGGCCGCATTTAGTTCAATCAACCTTTTGGTACCTAAATACACATCTTCTTGAACCTTCTCGCTCAACTGTTCATTGTTTTTTAATGCACCGATTTGACCTACAATGGCAGTGTGGTCTTGGTTGACATTGGCCACAATCGTCCAAGTCTTCGTTTCATTAGGGAACAGTGTTTGTTCAAAACTCAAAAAGTAAGCCCCCTTTTCACCTTTGATATCGACCTCTTGATGTAGGGTATCCCCTTTTCTAAAACCATCCAATTGTGCAGTTGAAAGCAGATAGGTCGCATTCTGCACTCCAAAAGACCAGATTATATTGGCTTTTAGGGCTTCGCTGGGTTCCGCCTTGTCCACTATTATTGCACTCAATGCATAAACGCCCAATCCAACCTCAGGAACCAATTCGCTTCTTTTGTACGCATCTACCAAGTTACTGGCCCGATTTTGCGTTTCACTGGGCACTCCATGGGGCAAGACATTCTGAAGACCATCAAGTACGGTTACTTCTGCCATCTGGCCACTATTGTTGGTTAAATTGGAATTCCTAACAAATCCATACAAATTGCTCGAAGTCCATTGGTAACTAAAAGTGAGATGAAGGTCATTATTGACCTCTTCAAAAATAATCTTGTGACCATATACGCTTTTGTAAAGGTTTCGAGTCACTTCGTATTTTCCTTCGTTTCGAATAGAAAAGGGCTCCCAAACCTCAACACCTGATTCGCTCTTTAACCTAATAATGGTCTTACTTCCCGTGATCTCTGAAGATTCGGTAATCTTATCGTCAGTGTAATAAGGAAATAGTGCATTTTGGGCATTTTTCCTACCTGCCGACAATCCCCCATTACTTGAAATGAACATCCAGTGATTGGAGTCACTTACGATGCTCATGAAAAACGGTCGTATCGTGTCATGATTCGCAATCTTATAATAGGTTTCACCTTCAAATGATATCGATACGGTTTCGATTTGTTTTACACTGGGTGTTATCTTATCGTTTGCTAAATGAAGATTTGACATGGAGAGGACTCGGAAATTGATTGATGGAAAAAGGGAGCGTTACAAAGAAGTATCACTCCCTTTTTTCTTAGTTTACTTTAATTTGTCGCAATAGCGAAATCATCTACATAAAATGTTACATCTGAAGGCGTATTACCTCCATCAACGTTACCAGGTTTAACGACCAACATGGTGTATACGGTCTCGTCTGAACTATTGGGAAATGGGTTGGCTGATAGGTCAAAAGACATTTCTACCCATTCATTGGCATTAGTTAACGTTTGGTCATATGCACCGGGGTTTCCAATAGCACCTCCCTCATTTGGAATGGCTATAATTTCCAATCGTACCACTTGATTGGGCTGCGTACTGTATATCTTAAATGATACGGTAGAATTGTTCGTGAAACTGCCCATATCAAATATATTTTGAAAGCCTCCAAACCCCTCAGCACCAGTGGGTTTTACAAATTGATACACTTTATCCGAGGTATTAATACCCCCTGATACCGGGTTGTCAACTATTGCCCTGGTCTGTAGTGAACCAAAAGACACATTAAATCCTTGACAGTTTTCAAAGTCTACAGGAAAGGCAGTGACATCCATTGTTGGTCCGGTGCAACCACTTCCACCACCATTATCGGTATAGAAAAATACGTTGTCCACAAAAATGTTCGCTTCAACTCCATCGCCCAAGACATCGAAGATGATCTGGTTTATTGTTGGGTTTTCCGTGAGTGGTCCTTCACTACCTAATGAGGGCACTAAGTCAACAAGGGCCACGTCAATCGTATTCCATTGACCACCCATTAAATTCATCTCTACATCTTCCCTAGATACCGGGTCGGTAAACGAAATGAGACCGGCCCTGAACGAAATATCCTCGGCCACCCAGATGTCCATACTGAAATTGGTTCTTCCATCAAAACCTCCATCATTCTGTAGCCCTACGAAATTGGTGTCAGCATAGCTCCACACATCATCACCGGCCGCTTGAAAATCTGAGAACGTAGCGCCACCATCATTCCCAAATGCTCTAGGGTTGGTCCCGCCCGCATTGGTGTACACATTGCTGAAGACTGAAGTTACATCTGCAGCATCTTGGGTCGGTGTAGGCGCAGCCATAGTTGGCTCCGTAGCCATTCCTCCATCATTATTGGTATAGAAAAATACATTGTCTACAAAGATGGTTGCTTCTACCCCGTCACCCAAAACATCAAAGATGATTTGATTGATTGTTGGGGTGTCGGGCAATGCCACTTCAGCTCCTAAAGAAGGTACCAATTCGGTAAGCGCTACATCAATATTGTTCCATTCACCACCGGTAAGGTTCACTTCAACATCCTCTCTGGAAACGGGGTCTGTAAATGAAATGAGACCAGCCCTGAACGAAACGTCTTCGGCTACCCAGATATCCATACTGAAATTGGTTCTTCCGTCAAAACCTGCATCGTTTTGTAACCCTACAAAGTTCGTATCGGCATAGCTCCATACGTCATCACCTGCCACTTGAATTTCGGAAAACGTTGCACCACCATCATTGCCAAATGCCCTTGGGTTTGTGCCATCTGTATTCATGTATGCATTGCTAAAAACTGAAGTCACATCGGATGCCCCTTGGGTTGGGGTCGGAGCGGCCATGGTTGGTTCTGTATCCATTCCTCCATTATTGTTAGCGGTGGTTTGGGTAATATTGTCCACTAAAAAAGTACCCTCAACCCCAGGATCTGTATTGAAACCAATAAATAATATGATTTTACCGTATTGCCCATCTGGAACTAAAGCCTGACCATTTAGTGGGTCTCCTTCAATAAAGCTAGCGCCGGCGTTGGTAGCAAAATTAAAGTTTAACGTTTCCCATCCTGAACCAGTATGGGTAGTCAAAACCTCAACGTCCCTTGCCCCAGCAACACCATCTTCAAATTTGACCAGTACAGCAATTTCAGCTGAAGAGAACAAGTCGAGTTGAATCGTCTTATTTTCTCCACTAAAATCTACAGCCGTTCCTAGAGGGAATTGAAGGTTTTGAAATTGACCACCTCCAGCGACCATTTCTCCAACGTTAGTGGTATTTCCATTATCCATTTCTGGATTTGTCACTATGGAGAACCCAATATTATCCCCCACAATAGCGTCATAACTCACATTGGCCCCATCAAAATCAATGGGCAGTGCCAAAGGTGCCGGGGGCTCTGGAATACTTATGGTTATCGTATCTTCAAAACTGTCAGAGGCTCCAGCAACATTGCTGGCCGTTAGCCCTATGGTATAAGTGCCCGAGGGAAAGGTCACGGTAGGGTTGATTTCGGTCGATGTGGTGCCATTCCCAAAATCCCACTCATAGGTATTCGCATCTTCCGAAATATTAATAAAGGATACCGTACCCGTTCCTTGTACCAAGTCAAAGGTAAAACCCGCGGTAACTGCTGGCAAGGCCGTTCCGTTATCATCGTCTTCACAACCTAGAAAGGTCAATACCAAAATAATCGCTGAGAGTATTCCGGTTCTGTTATTTAAATTTTTCATTGTATCGGGAGTTAGTTTAGTTATTAAATGAATTTTCGTCCAATTCGTAGACGCGAACGTAATCAACCAGCATGGTTTGTGGGAATTGCGTCTCAGCGTTCGGGGCGCCCACAAACGTGCCTCCAACCGCGAGGTTCATAAGTATATAAAAGGGTTTATTAAATACCCATACGCCTTCTCCATTGGTTTCTTCTTCTACATCTTCAGGGGTAAGTTGATTATACAACACGTCATCAACGTAATAATTGATAAAATCAGGACCCCATTCTATTCCAAAAATGTGAAAACCGGTATCAAAACGGTCATTTTCCAAGGTATACTCTTTTGAAATCGCGTCACCACCGTTGTAACCGGGGCCATGTATACTTCCAACTAGAACGGTAGGTTCCTGACCCCTATATTCCATAATATCTATCTCGCCGGCTCCTGGCCACGGGTTTTGATCGATATCGGCACCCAACATCCAAAATGCAGGCCAGATTCCCTGCCCAAAGGGAAGTCTAATCCTAGCCTCAAATCTCCCGTATTGCTGCTCAAATATGTCTTTTGTGGTCAAACGTGCAGAGGTATATTGCGCCCCTTCAAAAGACTCCTCTCGAGCGGTAATCAAGAGTACTCCATTTTGTATGGTAACATTATCAGGCCTATTCGTATAATATTGTAATTCTTCATTACCCCAACCAGGGATACCTTCATCACTACCATCGCCCAGGTCAAAACCCCAACGGTTTGCGTCTGGTGCGCCGTCTACATCAAAGTTATCCTCCCATACTACGTTTGTAGATCGTGCCACAGTCTGTGTATCATCCGTTTCACAGCCATAAAAAGCAACCATTGCCATTATGAGCATTGCGGTTCGAAAACGTGCTTGTGTTATCATGTTATTCAATGTCTTATTCATCTTTCGCATTATTTTTGGCCCCTATTCTCTGTAGAGGTAAATATTATCAACTGAGATATCAGCAATCGTACTTGAAACAAAACTCACCTGTGCAAGGTTGGTGGTACTGGTAAGTCCTGTAAAACCTCCTCCTGTTCCATTTGAAAAGCTTGTTATTGGGATATCTATTCCAACCCATTCACCACTACGTAGTTCCGAGGTTATCGGAGGAGATGCACCTGCGGAATCATCAGTGCCTGGTCCGTTTGGAACACTATTCCCCCCAAAATCAACTAACTCTATAATCAAGTTGTCTCCAGAATCTAAGGCTTCGTCTACCTTGACATCAACATGAATATGGGTCATTTGAGACGCATCAATTGTTGGGTTGGAAAACTCTACGGATACGAAGTTCAGGTTTGTATAGCGGATAACATTTTGATCCGCAACAGGAATTGCGCCCCCCAAGGTCGTAGAGCCTTGAAAGCGACCATTAAAGAAATCAACCGCAATGTTGTTGTAGGAGTCACTAAATATAGAGATGACGTCATTAGGGTTTCTATCCGGTGGTATTGGCGCAAAATCAAATGCACCCGTAACATTTAGGTTTAGTGAACCTGCAGCGGCAACATTGGCCAAGCTCGCTGTAATAGTAACATCACCAGTACCCAGGGCTGAAACAACACCTAACTCGTTCACACTGGCGACGGACAAGTCTGAAGATTCAAAATTGAAATACCTTGGAGCTGCAATTACCGTAACATTTTGCCCTGAACTAAGATTAAAGGTTTGGGTAAGCCCCCCTAAGGTAACCGGAACGCCCAAGAAACCTTCCAGCTGTGTATCTACCCCACTTAAAATTGCAGGTTGAGGCTGTGCTATGGTTCCCAACTTTTCAAAGCGTAACTCGTCAATCCAGAAGGTATATCCAAAGCCGTTGGTGCTTTGAGAACCCGCAGAGAAAAAGAACATCCCTCTTTCCTGTACCAACTTTGAAGGATCGGGAATGGGTATAATCACTTTTCTCCAATCTGTCGATAAACGGATATTTTGTGCTATTACAGCAAACTTGTTTTCGGTAAAGTCCGTTCCAAAGCCTACTTCGCCAATGGTAGCCGTAGTTGAACCTTTGGCATAAAAAGTCAAAGCGTCAAAACCAGTAAGGTTTCTTCCATCACCTCTATCTAAAAAAATACCACCGATAAAGGCTCCATCGGGATCATCTGGTGCGGGTACATCGACTCTAATGGAAGATTGCCCTTGAAAAGCGACGTTGTCATCCGTCCCAAAGCCCTCAGGGTTTGCAGGATTCGCACCTGCTGGATCAAAAGAATCAAAAAATTCATCAGTAAGACCTACAGGTGCATCCGTGAAAATATCGCCATTTGTAGAAAAGGTTTCAAACTCTACCTCGTCGGAGAACTCCCTTTCACAACTTGAAAACAAGATAGCTCCCAAGCTTAAAATAAGTGCAGAACGCAAATTGATATATCTATTATTTTTCATGTCGTTACGTTTTTAATTCCCGATATTAATGTGGACATAGGTCATAATTTCCCATTCGTTCCCGTTATCAAAACCTACAGGGCTGATGTCGGGTTCATTAGAGAACTGACCCGACGTTTGATTGGGCAGATATCTTGGTGAGAATTCATTCAAAGATCTCCAAATCCCTCTTATACCTACTTGGGTACTCGGTAAAATAAACCAATCAGGTTTGCCCAATGTCGTGGAAATATCCAGCATCAATTGCACAGGGTAGGTCAAGTTGAAATCACGATGGTAATCGAATGGACCCCAATCGTTGATTTTCTGTTCATAGCGCAATCTGTAATTTTTATAAATCATTCGGATATCACCCCCAAACCGTTTTATCAACCTATCTGAATCACCATTGGCCTGACCATTTCCGTAGTAAAAGTTTCCAATGATTCCTAAGTCTGGTCCCAATTTGGACACCATTCTTGAGTTTACTTCCCAAAGATCCTGTGCTGGGGCCGAATTTGGAAAAGCAAAAAACTCTCGATTGGCATTAAAGCCAATGTGCGCATCCATAGTGGTCGGCAGATGGCGGTAGACAAAGCCCAAGTTCATGGCAAACTTTGCATCCTCCGATCGATCGTTATCCCACTCGTACATCCATGTACCGGGGGTGGGATCGTAAGTAATCAAGAGTTCGCCAGCGGTGGTTTCACGATTGGCCCTTACGGAAAATGGATCGTCAATGATGTTTCGTAAACGACCTGGTCCTCCCGCATCTTGGGGCATGGCATCCACTATCGGTTTTTGCCACATGAAATTGGGTGCAATTTGAAAGTTGCCGGTAGCAAAGGTGAATCCGGAAAAGACGCTTGTAACATTACCACTGCCCGTATCCCTAAGTTTCCAACCGGTAAAAGTCAGTGTCTGGTCAGCGCCACCATTGGCAATAAGCCCCATTGCCGACGCCTGTCCGTACCAATTGAATTTGCCTCCTTCGTAAGTGATTTTGGCCTTACCTCCCCAATTATCGCTGGCCTGTATCCTATCCCTGTAGACTACATAGTTGCCTGGGGTTCCAGTTACATCTTGAAAACCTATACCATTTAAAGGACTACCCGACCATATACCACCAAGCTCCACACCAAACTTACCAAACTCGCGTTCTACAGCTATGGCCGCTCTTTCGGTAGGCCAAGGCGGTATCACACCACTTCTTAATTGGTTGGCATCAAGTACTCTACGTCCATTTTCGTCTAAAACAACATTGGTCTCAAAATCTCGATGATAAATACCGGTTACATCAAACTTTCCGATGTGTTTTTGGTATTTGAACAGCATTGTAGGATTAGCACCCCACCATAATTGAGGACCGACAGCTACTTTAAGTCCTTTTAAGGGGCCTTTACCATCTAATTCCGCACCTAAAATCTCACCATTATAAAGGTCAAGATTTGGCCCATAGTTTGCTTCCGGATAAAAACCAAAAAAATCACCCTCATAACCCCAATGGTAATGCCCAGTTCTATAAAAACCCCTCAAATCAAACTCTTTGGCATTCCATTCAAATTCAGCTTGATACACCCTGATTCTATTGACATCGGAAACGACAACATCTCCAACATCGGTACTTACATCGATGGGACGTGAATTATTTTCATAAAAAATTTCATTGATGGGATTTTGAGCAACATTTCCCACAACATTGACATTGACCTCAGCCCGCATATTGGAAGCAGGATTACCTTCGACCCCAATAAAGTAGGATTGCATATGATCGAAACCCAATTGATTTGGAAAGGTATTGGGCTCGTCGGGATTCGGGGTATCGGGGGTCGTAATGAGACTGCCCCCGGTGCTAAAAGTTGAAAACTTTGCTTGGAGGTTACTGATTCTCAAAAGACCACTTTGTTCTCCTTTGAGCGCCGCTTTATCACCCCTGGCCCTTAGTTCTGCCCCCATCAAATTGATATTGTCAAAATAGTTATCAATAAAATCTAGATTGATATTGTCGTCATAGGGGTTTAACTGATGTGCTTCAAGCAAAGCATAATAGGCTGCTCTAGGATAAAGTTCGTATAAACCTCGAGAGTCGGTTTGACCTTTAGCGCAGATACCAAACCACTCTTCGTTCATGTTATTTGCGCCTTCATAGGCCAAATCAAGGGTATAGCCACCACCGTTCCAGGTAGCCTCGGTCTGGTGGGTATCTGCATCCTTCCGGTCATTAAATCCGGCTTTCCACCAACCATCGGAAAATTGGAAAGTAAAACCTCCAACAGAATTATTGGCCTTACCCAAGCCCGCAGCATTTTCGTAAATTTCCTTCCAATTATTCACCATGTAGTAGGCCTGCATTTTCTGGTCCTCTGCATTTTTTACGGCGTTGTAAGCATCGGCGCCAAACTCGGTAAACATTATGGGCTTATTAAGCTTCTCCTTTACGACTTCAAACATATCACCGAAGGAAACACCCCTGTAGGTATTGGTGCCATAGATGTCAATATCCTTGCATTCTTCTGCAATGATGTCGATAAAGAGTACATCTCCGTTACATATTGCTACGGGATGTGAAGCGTCCATTTCCTTAATCATTTTGGCCGCTTCGTTCATTAACCTATACATGGGCCTACCACGGCTCTCACCGATGAAATCAATTCTGCCCTCATCATCAGGAAAATCTTCTGTTTCAGCACCTGCCCAAAAAAGACCATAGTTGTTTTCATTGCCCAATAAGTAAAGGAGAAGGCCGGGCGTATTTTTATACCCTTCCACCAATTCTTTCATATCACTCATCAAAAGGTCAACGGTCTTAGGCTCATCATAAATGGTCACTGGCGTCCAAACCCCTTCAATGGTCAATCCGTATCGACCAAAAGAATGGTTCAGCATGGTGTAAATACCGTAATTCTCATAGATGTAACGAATCCATTTCGCTGGTACCCCGGTATATTGACGAATCACGTTAACGCCCATATTCTTAAGCAATGACATTTCACTATCAAGACCTGCTTTGATAATATCATCAGATTTGGTCCAGAATGCTGCATTAACGGTATTCGTACCAATTGGAATAAAATCCCAGTTCATTCCATTAATCATGAAATCTTTTCCATTGACGACCAATTTGGGACCCTGTCCTTCATCAACCACCATAACCTTGTCGGCCTGCGCATAACTGCTTGTCACCAACAAGAAGAGAATTAATCTCAATAAATTTTTTTTCATAATCGTTTAGTTAAAGTTTGAATTCCCGTCTACTCTGTATCCATTAAAAAAGTAAATAGTAGAGTGTCGAGGAGTCTACAATGTTTTTGAGCTTCGTAAAGCTATCTTAAAAAAATGCTAATTCAATAAAAAATACCCCTACAAAAAGCATACATCATAATTTGATGGATGTAATTTTATCATTTTGATAAAAAATGTGTTTTTGTTGAACAGAAGGACCGAAATGAAGCGAAAAATATCCTTCAGTTTTAAACAAAAGGAAATGGTGATAAAAAACCGTGTATAGGTAATGTTGAGGTCAATTCTAAAATTTGTATAGAAATTATAATTTTAGAATATAATTGGTAAGGTTATCATTTTGGGAAAGACTCATTTTTTTTCGCAAACGGTATCTTTTGATTTCTACACTGCGTGGTGAAATACTTAATAAAGGAGCGATTTCTTTAGATGATAGATTTAGTCTTAAATAGGCGCAAAGTCGAATATCATTTGGGGTTAGATTAGGATGGGCCTTTTTCAACTTCTTTAAAAATTTGCGGTCGGCGTTATTAAAGGCTTCCTTAAATAGCTCCCAATCATCATTTTTTTTCAAGTTTTTGTCGATAATGGTTACTATCGGTTTTATGGTATCTTGATTTTTGGTCGTGGCTATCAATTCTTCCTTTACCTTGGTCAGTAGTTCATTCTTTCTAATGATACTTAAAGTGGATGCCGCTAGCTCATTACTCTTACTTTTAAACTCTTGGCGTAACTGTTCATTTTTAATCTTGATAATTTCTTTTTCATTCTGTGCTTTTGTCAGTTCCATCTGCCTTTTATTCCGGGCGATTAATTGGTTTTGACGATTCTTATAATATCTGCGGTAAGCACTATGAATAAAAAAGGACCCTATCAATGCTATCAAACCGTACATCACAATGGCTAAAGTTGATTGGTACCAAGGCTTTTCAATTTGGAACGAAAAACTTGCCATGTTTTTGGACAGTGTATTTCCAACTTTAGCGCGAACGTTAAAGGTATATTGACCAGGTGACAAGTTCTCAAAATTTACCGATGAATCATCAGACCAATCACTCCACTGTGGATACCGACCTAAAAGCTGATATTGGTATTTAGGTTCATTGAGTTTGTTAAAAGAAGTCGTGTAAAAAGAAAGGTTCAAATTATTCTGTGATGGCTCAAGTCGATGACCTCCGGATAAGTTCAAAAAACGTTCAAATCTGCCGGAACGATCTTTAGGTCGAATACTAACCGTGCTGAAATGGACATCATTTTCGTTGTTCTGAATTGCTGCCAAATCCAAAACAATATAGCCAGAACTGGTTCCGACCAAATATGTATCATTATCCAAGGGTGAAATGATTTCATAACCATCAAGGCCTTCTCGGGTGATGCGATCTATTGAAATTTCCTCATGAACAAAGGTTTCCCCTAGCTTTCCTCTTTTTACCTTGCTGATGTAATTTTCAGAGAAGAGCCAAAGAAAATCATTCTGTTTATCCACCACCATTTTACCAGATATATACGTACTTTTTGGATGTATCTTGCTAAGGGTACTATCTAAGCGAAACCGTTCTTCGCTATCATCATATTTTAGAATGCCGTTTTTGAACGCATAAAGAACGTCTCCATTAAATTTCGCCAGGCTGGAGTTGAAACCAGGTTGGAAAGAATCTAATTCTACCCTCTTAGCAACAGAAAACGTTGAGTCGATAGTTATCTTAAAAACTCCTTTGTATTCATGATTGACAAAAAGGGTCTCGTTCAATAGCTCAAAATATCTTGATGAATTATTAAAACCATCAATCTTGTTATGTACTGCCCACCTTTGCCCATTATTCTTCAAAACATACAAACCGTCATAATTGCCTTGAAGCAAGGTATTAGAACTGCTATTTATTTTTCTGACCTTCCAAGTTCCGGGAACCTCGGCAATCTTAACCGCAATGTCATCTTTAACGATAAACGTACCGGAATGATGGCCACAAAACAACGTATCTTCTATAACCTCTAGGGACCATACCTGGCCCTGGGTTCCATCTATAAGCTGCGGTTGATAACCGGGTTCCCTTTTTTGACGATATAGCCCCTGATTCGTTCCTAAATATAAATATCCGTCTCGTTGAACAGCCGCATATACGCTTCCTATGGTTCCTTCAATATCGTTATAGACCTTATAAGGAGAATTGAGATTGAGAAGTCCAATTCCATAATCTAGACCTAACCAAATATTGCTATCAAAATCTTCATAAAGGGATAATATGGTATTATTCAACAGACCATTTCGCCTATTGAACCTCAATACTGTGTTGCCTTTACCATCTATTAATAACAGTCCATTAGATACCGTACCAAGTACAAATCTCTTGTCCCTTAATTGTATGGCACTATAAATACTGTTATCTCTCAATAAAGCATCTGATGGGATACTCCACTTTCTCAATTCTCCATCATCCTTAACATAAAAACCATTATTTCGAGTTAGTAACAATAACTTACCTCGTACGGAGAATACATTGATCACTTCATCATCTTTCAACACCGAAGCGTTACTTACGAGTATCTTTTTACCTCCAGTAATCTGATATAACCCATCGTTATTCGCCTGGGTAAAAACACCCATGTCCGTATTAAAAATCTTAGGGAAAGAAGACTCAAGGTTTAAAATAGCAAATGATTTGGTTCTTAAAGCATAGGTATAAATAATTTTTTTGTATTTTAAAAACACTTTACCTTCTACCGGCACAATACTCCAAAACTCTTCATCTTCTAAAAGCTTGTCTTGTATTGATCTGGACAAGGAACTATAGTTAAGATTTCCAAATTCATCTTTCTCCCAATATCCAAATTCACGATAACAGCCTGTATAAACACGTTCCTCGGCCACTGTAACCGACCTGATGATTGTCTGGTTAGGTGATCGAAAAAGACGCCAGTTCGCCCCATTGTATTCAAGCAATCCACTATTGTTGGCAAAATAAACCAGGTGATCTTTTGATTGGGCTATACCCCAATTTTGGTTTTCTGCACTGAATTCTTCCGGGGTAAAATTTCTGGATGGCGGTAATTCTTGACATTGAAGCAAGTATGTCACCAATAAAAAGAAAATGAAGAACGGTACGCGCCTATTCACCACAAGAATTTTCCTAAATATAGAAAAAAGAAAGGATGTTAAAGAGGCAAGAATTAAACGATTTCAGCACTCAAGCCGGCTTGCAACAGCTTCGAGCAGCGTGGCTTCAAGTAACTATATTCCCCCGTTTTAACAGTACATTTTCCGTTATAGTGTACAATTAAAGAGCATTGTTCTGCCTGCTCTGGCGTATGCTCACAAACGGCTATGAGCGTACTAATGACATGGTCAAAAGTATTAACGTCATCATTGAAAAGGACAATTTCGTTCTGGTCAACGATTTCTTCTTCCAGTAAAAGCGATTCAGATAATTTTTCTTTTACCCCCATGCTAATTAACCTACACCTCTAATGTACATATTTTGCCGCTACCCAGTTGTTTTGAGTTAGATTTTTTTCAAATTGTAAATCATACTCTTTGCATTTTGTCGAAATCATATCTAAATCATTTAAATAGAATCCACTAAGCAACAAAGTACCTTCTTGATTCAAACAACTGGCATAAAATCGGATATCATCTAAAAGCACATTGCGATTGATATTCGCTATGATCACATCGTATTTCGAACCTTTGAGCAAAGAAACATCTCCCATTTGTACCCTTATATTTTCACAATTGTTTCGCTGTATATTTTCAATACTATTCTCTACACACCATTCATCGATGTCAATAGCCCTCACTGGTTTTGCCCCCTTCATTTCTGCTAATATGGCCAATACCCCGGTACCACAGCCCATATCCAATACCTTTTTGTCATGTAGCGGTTCATCCAATAATAGCTTTAGCATCATATGGGTAGTTTCATGATGACCTGTTCCAAAACTCATTTTTGGCTCTATTACTATTTCAAAAGGTAAGCCTTTGGCCTGATGGAATGGTGCCCTGACCCTGCATATTGTATTAATCTCTATGGGATGGAAATTTTTCTCCCATTGTTCGTTCCAATTCTGTTGCTCGATTTCCTTGATATTCCAAGAAATGGTGAATTCTGGATTTTGAACTACAAAAAGTTGATTTAAATCGTAATGGTCCCATTCTTCCTTTTGGATATAAGCCAACAATCCATTATCAGTTTCCACAAAACTTTCAAAACCCAATTCTCCGAGCTCTGCGATAAGAATTTCTCGGACAGGTTTCTCAGGAAAGACGGTAAAGTTAAATTCTAGATAAACCACCAAAGAACAGATAATGGACTTACGCCAACAACCTCAACCAAATTTGCACAAACCATTGAAAATGAAGGGCGTAAATTCACGTTATGAAATGGCTTTTACGATGGCTATAAAGTCATCACACTTTAAAGAAGCACCACCGATTAAACCCCCATCTACATCGGGTTTGGAAAAAATTTCTTTGGCATTGGCCGGTTTTACACTTCCTCCATATAAAATGGTTACACCACTAGCTACGGTTTCATTATAAGCCTCTTGAATGGTTTTTCTAATAAAAGCATGCATCTCTTGCGCTTGTTCTGGTGATGCAGTTTCTCCAGTACCTATGGCCCAGACAGGTTCATAGGCCAAAACAATATGCTTCCATTTATCTGTAGTTAAGTGAAAGATGGCGTTTTTAAGTTGACCTTCTACTACAGAAAAGTGATTTCCACTCTTTCGATCTTCAAGTTCTTCTCCAAAACAGAAAACCACCCGTATATTTTTTGAAAGTGCCATATCGACTTTTTTTGTCAAAAGGACGTCGTCTTCACCAAAATAAGCCCTTCGCTCTGAGTGGCCTAAAATCACGGTCTGAACACCAACGTTTAACAACATATCCGCAGAGATTTCACCGGTGTAAGCACCGTTTTCAGCAAAATGCATATTCTGGGCAGCAACCTCAATCACGGAGCTTTCCAATTGAGTGCGAGCGGAGGCTAGGTTGACAAAAGTAGGTGCCACAATCACCTCAGCTTCCGTATCGGGGAGTTTTGCCGCAAGCTCAGAGAGCAAGGCTTCGGTTTCCTCTAAATTTTTATTCATCTTCCAGTTGCCTGCTACTATTTGGGTTCTCATAGTTTTGTAAGTGTTTAATAAAGTTCTGTGTAAATTGATTCGAATAATGGAAGGGTCTCAGTTGAATTCTAACTCATCAAAATCGTTATAATGTTTCTTCTGTTGTATGGTGCCTTTTTCTAAAACTAAAATAGCAGGATTGGAACGTACGATTGTTTTCAAAGTCGTCATATCAGTAAAATAAAAATCAAAATCGAGACCGTACTCTTTTAAAACCGCCTTACTTTCCCCTTCGCCTGAGGCTGACATACCGATGACTTTGTATCCTTTTTCCAAAGCTTCATCAGTATAGACCTTCACTTCTTTAAATGCTTGCAAATTACTTCTGGCCAAATCGTATGTGATGACCATGACCAATTTGGATTTACCCAACATGCCCTCAGTAAAATCACCACCATCTTTCTCTATCGTAAAATCATGAATTGGTGGTTCATAACCTTCTTGTACCACCTTTGTTTCTACCCCAATAAACTCTCCCTCAACATCTGGATAGCCCCCTTCAGTGACATATATTTTTTCCTCACCATTGTTGTTAAATTTCCAGGAAAACTCTTGAATGGGCTTTGGTGCATCCTCAGGAACGGACATTCCCTCAGCAATGTTTGCGCCTATTTTATAGGGACGAAAGTCTATAGATGGCAAATGATTAAGAACCCGGTTACAAAACAAAATACACAATACCGTTGCCATCCCAAGAAAAGCTAAGTTCAGTTTTTTGGAGAATACAGGTTTTATGTAGCAAAGTCCCTTCCATAAGACTAGAATTAACACGAGAAGTACAACATCTTTCGTGAATGATTCCCATGGCGTTAATTTGACTGCATCACCAAAACAGCCACAGTCCGTGACCTTATTAAAATAGGCGGAATAAAAGGTGAGAAAAGTAAAAAATATAATCATCGCCAAAAGGCTCCAAACAGTAAACTTTGGTTGAAACCCCAACAAGAGCATAACTCCTAGGAGAACCTCAACGATGACCACAAAAATGGAAATGGCCAGGGCATAGGGTTCAAAAAAAGGTAGATTTAAAACCGCTTGGCTAAAATACTCCTCAAGCTTAAAAGAAAACCCAACCGGGTCATTTAGCTTGATAAGTCCGCTGATAATAAAAAGAACCCCAACAAATATTCTTGAAAAACCAACCAAATACTTCATTTCACTCCCAAATGTATTAGGGCAAAGACCGCATAATTGACCATATCTTGATAATTGGCATCAACGCCTTCACTGGCCAAGGTTTTACCCTTATTATTCTCAATTTCCTTAACCCTTAAAATTTTTTGCAATATGAGATCGGTCAACGAACTGACTCGCATGTCTCGCCATGCTTCTCCATAATCATGGTTCTTGGCTATCATCAACTGTTTCGTTTTTATTGCTTGTGCATTATATAATGATAGGGCCTCTTCGGCATTCAAATCAGGTTGGTCCACTATTCCCTTCTTGAGCTGTATCAAGGCCATTAAGGAGTAATTGATAATGCCAATAAATTCAGATGATTCCCCTTCGTCAACTTTTCGAACCTCATTTTCTTGAAGACTTCTAATACGTTGTGCTTTGATAAAAATCTGATCGGTCAATGAAGGGAGTCGTAAAATTCTCCAGGCGGTGCCGTAGTCTTTTGTTTTTTTCTTGAAAAGCTCCCTGCAGGTATGAATTACCGCATCGTATTGCTCTGAAGTTTGCTGCATCTATATGCTATTTCTGCGTATTTTTCGGCAAGGCATTGTACTAACTTTGCCATCGTTTCAAAGATAGTTGAATCTTATCAAATTGAATAGACGGTAATGACCTTAAACTGCAAAGGAAAACTTATTGACTTGACTACCCCAAAGGTGATGGGGGTTTTAAATATTACCCCTGACTCCTTCTATGATGGAGGTCGACATAAAAATCCTGATGCGGTGCTAACGCATACCGAAAAAATGTTGGGAGAAGGGGCTACATTTATTGATGTCGGCGCTTATAGTTCTAGACCTGGGGCAGATGATATTACTGAAGACGAAGAGCTACGTCGCATACTACCTGTTGTGGATTTGATATTACGTGAATTTCCTGACACCTTACTTTCGATTGATACATTTCGGAGTAAGGTGGCAGAAAAATGTCTTCAACTCGGAGCAGTCATGATCAACGATATTTCATCAGGACATTTAGATAACGCCATGTTGAAAACCATTTCTGAATTTCAGGTTCCTTATATCGCCATGCATATGCGTGGTAATCCACAGACCATGAAAACCCTTACCCAGAATAATGACCTCTAAAAGGAAATATTGTTTTACTTTTCTGAGGTTCTTGAAAAAACACAGGCTCACCGTATCAACGATGTTATTATCGACCCTGGCTTCGGATTTTCAAAAACGGTTTCCCAGAACTTTGAACTGCTTGGACAATTTCAACTGTTCAAAACACTTCAAAGGGTATTGTTGGCAGGGGTAAGCCGGAAATCAATGATTTACAAAACCTTGGGTACTTCCCCTCAAAATGCCCTTAATGGTACAACGGCACTTCATATGGTCGCTTTGAACAAGGGAGCAAATATTCTAAGGGTACATGACGTTAAAGAAGCCCTTGAATGTATTCAATTACACCTCGCACTCAAAAAAGAAGATGAGTCACCCACCGAACGTTGAATGCATTTTCCCTAATTTTACAAAAACACAGGGCCATTGGAATTTTTGAATTTTCTTGAGTTTAAAATCACCGATTTCATTGACATTATCCTGGTCGCCATATTGCTTTATTACATTTACAAGCTTGTTAAAGGTACAGTAGCCATCAATATTTTTATCGGAATCGTGATTGTGTGGGCACTATGGAAACTCACCGAACTACTGCAAATGAAAATGATCAGTAGTATGGTGGGTGGTTTTATGAACATTGGACTAATTGCCCTTATTATTGTATTCCAACAAGAGATTAGAAAATTTTTATTACTCATTGGCTCAACCAATTTTGCCTCAAAACGCAGTTTTATACGTCATTTTAAATTCTTAAAACAAGAAGCTTTGCCCACAGATGTTAATGTCGATGCCATTATGGGAGCTTGCAAGAATATGGGTATCAGTAAAACGGGGGCCATCTTGGTATTGGAACGAAACAACAATCTTGATTTTTTGCGCTCAACAGGTGATAAAATGAATATAGAGGTTACCCAACCCATTATTGAAAGTATCTTTTATAAGAATAGCCCTTTGCACGACGGTGCAGCAATTGTACAAGACAATTTTATCACCGCTACCAGGGTCATTTTGCCTGTTTCCAACGAAAGGAACATACCGCTTCGATTTGGATTACGTCACCGGGCAGCAGTGGGTATTTCTGAGAAAACCGATGCCACCTGCCTGGTCGTCAGTGAGGAAACGGGAATGATTTCATATATAAAAAACGGGGAATTCGTTTTATTTAAAAATCTGGACGAACTTGCAGAGTTGATTAAAAAAGACCTGGCCTAGTGAACTGCAAAACCTGTAATAGCTCACTTCGTTCTGATTTTCGTTTTTGTCCACATTGCGGTGCCAAAGTAATTCGAAATCGGCTTACCCTTAAAAATATATGGCAAGATGTAAGCGTTCATGTCTTCGATTTAGACAATACATTTTTAAAGACCTTTCGCCATCTTTTTCACAAACCTGATGTTGTTATCAATAGCTTTATCTCAGGAGTCCGGAAAAAA